>Ga0070741_10001054_pt1 | contig 88787 bp, 91 predicted proteins | sample Coa_R1_4_FD_66440 | JGI IMG/M metagenome (GOLD analysis project Ga0070741, IMG submission 66440) | Surface soil microbial communities from Centralia Pennsylvania, which are recovering from an underground coalmine fire - Coalmine... | ecosystem: Environmental > Terrestrial > Soil > Unclassified ... | reverse complement strand
ATTCTCCGGTCCTGTAGCCATTCGGTCCGGCTCATCCCGCAGCCCCCTCGAATCGAGGCCTACAGAACACCGGACATCTCGTGTGCTACCTAACCCGGACAACTCATCTGCTACCGACAGGGCGGGCCGTGCGGCCTTGGAATGCCGGGGCCGGTTGTCTATAGTGCCGCCGCAAGAGAGCCCAGGGCAATCCTCGCCCGCGATGATCGGGCTCGTGCGGGCGGCAGTCCGGCCCGCCCTTGCATGGCATCGCGGTCATCGGCGCGGGGAGCTGCGGGAGGGGCAGGTGGCCGCGGTCTCGGGAGCCGAACGCGCATGCGATGCAACTGGTGGCGATGGCTTTGGGGCATCATCCCGCTGCTCGTGCTGAGCTGGGTGGCCATAGAGGCCGAGCACGCCCGGCTGGAGAACGACCTGACCGAGCGCGGCAAGGCCGCCCTGTCCGCGAAGGGCTTCGACTGGGCCATCGCCGAGTTCAAGGGCCGCGACGCTGTGCTGAGCGGCCGCGCCCCGCAGGAGGGCGAGCCTGCCAAGGCCGCCGCGGCGCTGGCAGAAACCTGGGGCGTGCGGATTGTCGACAACAGGGCGGGCCTGCTCGACAAGGCCGAGAAGTACATCTGGATCGCCAGCCGGCGCAACAACCGCATCCGTCTGTCGGGATTTGCCCCCTCCATCAGCGCGCGACAGGCCATCCTCGGCGTGACGAAGGCGACGTTTCCCGGCTACGAGGTGGTCGACCGCACCACGCTGGCCCGCGGCGTTCCCTCGACCGACGTCTGGCTCGCGGGCGTGAGCTTCGCGCTGAAGCAGCTCACCGGAGTGAAGCGTGGCGACGCCCGGCTCGAGGACCTCGACCTCGCCCTCTCCGGCGAGGCCGATGACGTCGCGGCCTACAGGGCTATCAAGTCGGCGCTGGCCGGCGGCGCGCCCAAGGGGATCAAGGTCATCCGCGACAATGTGACGGCGCCGGTGGTGAGCCCCTATGCCTGGAGCGCGCGGGTGGCGGAGGGCCGTCTCGTGCTCGCCGGCCACGTGCCGAGCGAGGAGGTGCGGGCGCAGTTCCTGGCCGCGGCCAAGATGGGTCTGCCCGGCATGGCCGTCGTCGACCAGATGGAGCCCGGCGAAGGCCCGCCGCAAGGCTGGACCGGCATGGTGGTCGCGGCCCTGCGCGACCTCGGACGCCTCGAGGGCGCCAGCGTGGAGATGAAGGATGCGGCGTTCACGGTTGCGGGCGTCGCCTCGGATGCTGTTACGGCGGAGGCGGTTCGCACCAACCTGAGGGCGGCCCTGCCGGCAACGATGCGGCTTACCGACCAGATTCACGTAAAGGAGCTGCCGCTGCCTCCGCCGCTCCCGTCGATGCCCGAGGCCGCCTTGCCGGCCGCCCCTGCCGAGCCGGGCCCCGCCAATCAGGGCTCCGCCAATCCGCGGCCCCTCGACGCGGCCCCCGTCAAGACCGGCTCGGCCCCGGTCCAGCCGGCAGTCACGGCGAGCACCGAGCCGCAGGCCGCGGGACCGACACAGGTCTCCCAATCGCCAGCAGCGCCTGAGACGGTGATCAAGGCCAAGGCCTGCGAGGACCAGCTGGCGGCGCTGGCGGCTGCAGGGCAGATCCATTTCGCCTACGCCAGCGCCGAGCTTGACAGCGTCAGCTTCCCGACGCTCGACAAGCTCGCCGAGGCGGCCAAATCGTGCCCTGGCATGACCATCGAGGTGGGCGGCCACGCCAGCCCCGAGGGCATTGCCGAGATGAACCAACAGCTATCGCTCAAGCGCGCGCAATCCGTGGTAACGTACCTCGTGCGCGCGGGCGTGGATGCGACGCAGCTGCGGCCGGTCGGCCACGGTGCGTCGCAGCCGATTGCTCCAAATACCAGCAGCGAGAACATGGCAAAGAACCGCCGCATCGAGTTCACGGTCCGGCCGAAATAGTGCGCAGGCTGACAGGGCACATCGCAGGGGACGAGGCGCATGGACTATCTTGTCGGCAAGCTCGTGTGGTGGCTGGTCGTTGCGTTCGCGATCGGCCTGGTGATCGGCTGGCTGTCGTGCAGTCGCACGGAGACCGACCGGCAGTAGACAGAGGGGAAGCGTCGAGCACATTGGGGTTTGGGGGCTGAGTCATGGTCGCGTTGTTCGTGCAAACCCTGTTGCTGATGGGCGTGGCCTACTTCGTCGGCGCGGCGCTCGCCTGCGTCATCCGCCGCAGCCTGCAGGGCCGGGCCAGGGCCGTGCCGGCGGCCGAGCGTCGGGTGGACCCGCTGCCCGAGGTGATCGAGGCCCAGCCGGCCGCGGTGCGCTTCGCCGGCCGTGCTGTCAGCGAGCCGATCACGACGCCGCAGGCGCCGCCGCCGGCGGCCGCGCCCACGGCGGCATCCATCACGGTGCCTGTGGCGAGGCCCGTGGCGCCCGCCATCACCATGCCCGCGGCATCGCTCGCGCCGGCCGCGATCACCGCGCCTGCGGGCGAGCCGGCGCCGGCCCAGGATCTCAAGCGCATACGTCAGATCGATGCCTCTCTCGAGAGTGGCCTCAACCGGCTGGGCGTGCGCCGCTACGAGCACATCGCCGCCTGGCTCAAGCCGGACGTGGAGCGCGTCAGCCGGGCACTCGGCCTCGGAGGGCGCATCAGCCAGGAGAACTGGATCGAGCAGGCACAGGTGCTCGCCAAGGGCGGCGAGACCCACTACGCGATGCGGCTGGCGCGTGGCGAGGCGCCCAAGGCGGCGCCGACGGCCGACGAAGGCGAGCCCCCGCGGATGGCGTCTGCGCCGCGGGCATCGACCGGTGGGGCCGCAGGCGTGGTGGCGGACGTCGCGATTGCGGCAGCCGCACCTGCCGTACCAGCGGCGGAGGCCTCGCCGCCCGCCGTTGCCGACCGGGCGGCCTTCGCTGAACGGAGCGCCCAGGTGCCCCCAAGTGCCGCGGCTCCTGCCGGCCCGCTGCCGGCCGGGTCCGCGCCTGCCGGGATGCCCGCCCTCGAGCCGGCCGTTGCGCTGCGCCCGACCGCGCCCTCTACGCACGACAACCTGCAGCGCATCAGCGGCATCGACGCGGCGGTGGAAAAGGCACTGTTAGCCCAAGGGATCACCCGGTATTCGCAGATCGCACACTGGTCGCCGGCGGACGTGGCGCGGCTGGAAGCGCACCTTGGTGCGCAGGGGCGGATCGGGCGTGAGAATTGGATCGAGCAGGCGCAGATCCTGAGCCGCGGGGGCGACACGGCCTTCTCGCGCGACTACGACCGGCGCGCCGGCGGCGATGCAGCCGTGACGGCCCCGCGTCCCGCCAAGCTCGCCGATGCGATCCGCGAGCACGCATCGCGGACGGAGGGCCAGGCGCCGCGCCAGACCCGATCGGATCTTGGCGCGCTCCGCTCGGTGCGCTCGGAAGCGTACCAAACCCAGGACGGCGCGCCCGAGACGGCGCAACGCGCGGGCTATGCCAGCAAGGTGGTGCGCTCGGCACCGCTCGACGACCTCAAGCGCATCCGTGGCATCGGCGTACTGATCGAGAAGAGGCTCAACTCGATGGGCGTGGTCGGCTACGAGCAGATCGCCAACTGGACCGCCCAGGACATCGAGCGCGTGAGCCAGTCGCTCGACTTCAAGGGCCGGATCGAGCGCGAGAACTGGGTGGAGCAGGCGCGCATCCTGGCCTCCGGCGGCGCCACGGAATTCTCGCGGCGCGTCGACCGCGGCGAGGTCGAGACCAGCCGCTACCGGCCCTGAGCACGACGGCGATCGTCATGCCCGCGAGCGAAGCGAACGCGGGAACCCGGACCCGGCAGCCGGCCGCAAACCCAATGTCCCATCTGGGTTTGGATTCCCTCTGACGCGCTGCGCGCCCGCGGGAATGACGTGGCGGGGGGCGGCAGAGGCATGAGCCGCGGCCGCTTTTCGCGTGCTAAGGTCGAAGACCCAACTCCTCCGGCTCGCCTCCCATGACCCGCCGCACCAGGAACATCCTCTTCATCATGTGCGACCAGCTGCGGTGGGACTACCTGTCCTGCTACGGGCATCCGCGGCTCGCCACGCCCAACATCGATGGGCTGGCCGCGCGAGGCGTGCGCTTCACGCGCGCCTACGTGCAGTCGCCCGTGTGCGGTGCCTCGCGCATGAGCTTCTACACCGGGCGCTACGTGCAATCGCACGGGGCGTCGTGGAACGGCGTGCCCCTCAAGGTCGGCGAGATGACGCTCGGCGACTACCTGCGTCCGCTCGGGCTCGACACGGTGCTCGTGGGCAAGACGCACATGCGCGCCGACCGGGAGGGCATGGAGCGGCTCGGCATCGATCCGGCCTCGATCATTGGCGTGCGGGTCGCCGAATGCGGTTTCGACCCTTATGAGCGCGATGACGGGTTGCACGGCCTCGGCCCCGACGGACGCTACGACCCCGGCGTCCCCCGCTACAACCGCTATCTCAACGATAAGGGCTACGCGGGCGAGAACCCGTGGCACGACTGGGCCAATGCCGCCCAAGGCGACGGCAACCGGCTGGCCTCGGGTTGGGCCATGCGGCACGCGCGCAAGCCCGCGCGCGTGCGCGAGGAGGATTCCGAGACGCCCTACATGACCAGGCGGGCGATCGACTTCATGCGGGGGGCCGGGGAACGGCCCTGGTGCCTCCACCTCTCCTACATCAAGCCGCACTGGCCCTATATCGCGCCGGCACCCTACAACTCGATGTTCGGGCCGGGGGACGTGCTGCCGGCGGTGCGCTCGGAGGAGGAGCGGGGCGATCCGCACCCGATCTATGCCGAGTTCATGGGGCTGCGCGTGAGCCGTGCATTCGCGCGCCCCGAGGTGCGCGAGGAGGTGATCCCGGTCTACATGGGGCTCATCAAGCAGATCGACGATCAGCTGGGACGCCTCTTCGCCTTCATGGAGGAGCGCGGGTTGCTCGAGAGCACGCTCATCGTCTTCACCTCCGACCACGGCGACTATCTCGGCGACCACTGGCTGGGAGAGAAGGACCTCTTCCACGAGCCATCGGTGAAGGTGCCGCTGATCGTCTACGATCCGTCGCGGGAGGCCGACCCGGCACGCGGCACGGTGTGCGACGATCTCGTGGAGGCGATCGATCTGGCGCCGACCTTCCTCGAGGCACTCGGCGCGGACCCGCGTGAGCAGGCGCATCGGCTCGAGGGCCGCTCGCTGGTGCCGTTCCTGTGCGGAGCGCGGCCGGCCGCGTGGCGCCGGTTCGCGGTCAGCGAGTACGACTACGCCATGCTGCCCGTGGCCGCGAAGCTTGGGGTCGAGCCGCGCGATGCGCGGGTCTTCATGATCGCCGACCGGCGCTGGAAGCTCGTGCAGCCGGTCGGGTTCCGGCCCATGCTCTATGATCTCGAGACAGACCCGTGCGAGTTGCGCGATCTGGGCGCCGACCCCGCGTACGAGGGCGAGCGGTGCCGGCTCGCGGCAGCGCTCAGTGCATGGGGACTTCGGCTGTCGCAGCGCACGACCCTGTCCGACCAGCAGATCCGCGACCGGCGCGGCAAGTCGCAGCGCCGCGGTATCCTGATCGGCGTCTGGGACGAGAGCGATGTTCCCGACGAGCTGTGGAGCAGGTATCAGGGCGATATGAAGGGTTGAGTGGCGCGGGGAGGCGCCCGGCGCGTCGCGGGGAGAAGGCGGAGCAAGGATGCCCTATAGAATCGTGCAGAGCCTGGCGGCGATGATCGTGGCGTGCGCAGCGCTCGCGCCGCCGCTGCCGGCCCGCGCCCAGGTTGGCGAGCAGCCCATCCGCATCGTCTTCCCGTTCGCCGCGGGCGGCTCGGGCGATGCGCTGGCGCGCCTGATCGCCGAGCACCTGCGCCTTGCCTTGGGGCAGCCCGTCATCGTCGAGAACCGGGCCGGGGCGCAGGGCCGCATCGGCGTACAGGCGGTGAAGGCTGCAGCCGGTGACGGCAAGACGCTGCTGCTGACGCCGGTGGCGCCGATGTCGGTCTACGGCCACGTCTACAAGGCGCTCGCCTACGATCCCGTGCGCGACTTCCAGCCGATCGCCCAGGTCGCCACATTCGACTTCGCCATCGCCGTCGGCCCGCAGGTGCCTGCCAAGTCGCTCCAGGAGCTGGTGGCGTGGGTGAAGGCGAACCCGAGCGAGGGCAGCTACGGCACGCCCGCCGCCGGCACGCTGCCGCACTTCTTCGCCGTGACCTTCGCCCGTACGGCCGGGCTCGACCTGCGCCACGTCGGCTATCGCGGATCGGCCGCAGCGCTGACCGATCTCATCGGCGGGCAGATCCCGATCGTGGTGACGACCACGAGCGACGTGCTCGAGCAGCACAAGGGCGGCCGCATCCGCGTGCTCGCCACCTCGGACAAGGCCCGGTCGCCGTTCCTGCCCGAAGTGCCGACCTTCCGCGAGGCCGGATACGCCATCGAAGGGTCCGGCTGGTATGCTGTCTACGCGCCGGCGGCGACGCCGGCCAATGTGGTGGCGCGCTTGAATGCGGCGATTGTGGCTGCCGTGCGCAAGCCGGAGGTGAAGGAGCGTCTGCTGGCATTCGGGCTGGTGCCGACGGGCACCTCGCCGGCCGAGCTGGCGGCGATCCAGCAGGCGGACTCGGAGCTGTGGGCGCCGGCGGTGAAGGCGTCCGGGTTCACACCGGAGCAATGAGGGCGGAGGCTCGGACAAGATGTCTGCATCGGATCGCGTGACACGCGGCGCCATTGCGGAGGCGCACGCGCTGATCCGCGGCCATGTCCGCCAGACCCCCGTACTGGCGACCCGGGCACGCGAGTTCGGGCTGGCCGACGGCCCCCTGGTGCTGAAGCTCGAGATGCTGCAGCACTCGGGGTCGTTCAAGGCGCGCGGCGCGTTTGCCAATCTGCTGATGCGCAAGGTGCCGACGGCCGGCGTTGCCGCAGCCTCGGGCGGCAATCATGGGGCTGCCGTTGCCTACGCGGCAAAGATGCTCGGGCACAAGGCGCGCATCTTCGTGCCGGAGATCTCCTCGCCGGCGAAGATCGCGCGCATCCGCCGGTACGGCGCCGATCTCGCCGTCGGCGGCAAAGTGTACGCCGAGGCGCTGGCCGCATGCGAGGCCTACGTTGCCGAGACCGGTGCGCTGGCCGTGCACGCCTTCGATCAGGCAGAGACCATGCTGGGTCAGGGCACGCTGGCCCTGGAGCTGGAGGCGCAGGCGCCGGATCTCGACACGCTGCTGGTGGCGGTCGGCGGCGGCGGGCTGATCGCCGGGATCGCCGCGTGGTACGAGGGCCGCGTCAGGATCGTGGGTGTCGAGCCCCGCCTCGCGCCGACGCTCGCCATGGCGTTGGCCGAGGGGCGACCCGTGGATGCCCCGGCCGGGGGGATCGCGGCCGATTCGCTGGCACCGAAGCGCATCGGCGAGGCGGTCTTTCCGATCGTCCGTCGCTATGTGGCGCAGGCGGTTCTGGTGGAGGACGAGGCCATCGTCGGGGCCCAGAAAGCGCTGTGGGACGTCGTGCGGATCGTCGCCGAGCCGGGTGCCTCGGCGCCGCTGGCCGCGCTGCTGAGCGGGGCATACGTGCCGGCCGAGGGCGAGCGCGTCGGCATCGTCGTCTCGGGCGCAAATACGACAGCCGTGAAGTTCGACGGCTAGTGTGGCGGTTCAGAAGTTCCCCACCGCTTGCGGCTGGGTGGTGAGGGAACATCTGAACCAAAGCCACACTAGCAACTTTATGATTCTAGTGTCCCTTTTGAACCCGAAGTTCGCAAACCCGAGCGCCGCAAACTGTGTGCGAACTTCGGGTTCGGGACACTAGGGTCGACTATACTACAGTGGTCCCAAGGGCGACGGGATGCCGCCGATGTCTTCTCTCGACCTCTCCTCGATCCAGCCCGGCCTCACGGGCGCGGCTGAGCTCACCGTCGGGCCCGAGCATACGGCTCCCCGCGTCGGCTCGGGGCGCATAGCGGTGCTTGCCACGCCCGTCATGATCAACCTGATCGAGGGTGCCGCCCTGGCGGCGGTAGAGCACCTGCTTTCGCCTGGGCATCAGAGCCTCGGCATCCGCTTGGACGTGCGGCATTTCGCGGCGACGCCGGTTGGGCTTTCCGTCAAGGCCGTGGCACAGGTCGTGGCCGTCGACGGTCGGACCATCACCTTCCGCGTCGAGGCCCGCGACGAACTGGAGGTGATCGGCGAGGGCACGCACGAGCGGGTGGTGGTCAACGTGGCGCGCTTCGACGAGAGGGTGCGGCGCAAGGTGCGCGGTGGGGCCTGAGGGCCGCGCACGGAGGCGCCGCTCTGGCGCGTTGTCCACATCCCCCTGGCGCTGGCCGCCAAGGCCCACTATTTGTCTTGCGCCGAGCGGCAAAGGCCGCCGAGGAACAGGCCGCCACGGCCTGGAACATCGCAGCGATACCACTGTCATCGAGAAGGATTGCAATGCGCGGCTTCAAGGAACAAGACTTGAAGGAGCGGCTCGCCCGGGCCGCGAAGGCACGACAAGAGGCTTTGGACAAGTTCCGGGCTCGGCCGCCGGCGGACGATCCGGAGGTCATCAAGCGCCGGGAGGAGCGGGCGGCCATCGCCGCGGCCCGCGAGCTGCGCATCGCCGAGCGCAAGGCGCAGAAGGCCAAGGAAGCCGAGGAGCGGGCCGCCCGCGAAGCCGTCGAGAAGGCCGAGCGCGAGGCGCGCGAGCGCCGCGAGGCCGTTGAGAAGGTGATCCGCGACGCCGCGGAGGCGGCCGAGCGCAAGGCCGAGCGCGATCGGCGCTATGCGGCGCGCAAGGCGCGTCAGGCTGCCAAGAGGTGAGGCAGCGTCAGCTGCTCCCCTCCTGCTCCTTCTGCAGCTTCGCGTCCTTCTCTGCGGCGCGCCTGGCCGCGGGACGTTCGTTGAGACGGGCGACGTAGGCGGTGAACTCCGGCCGCTCGGGCAGCAGCTTGAACATCATGCCCCAGCGCAGTCCGGAGCCGATCACCACGTCGGCAGCGGTGAACTGCTCGCCCATGAGGTAAGGCTTCGCGGCTCCCGCGGCTTTTGCCAGCACATCGACCACCGTGTCGAAATCCCCGAAGCCGAGGGCCGCGCGGGGCGGGGCCTCCTTGCGGGGATAGGCGCGCTCCTGGATGGCCGGCTCCACGCAGCTGGGGCCGAAGAACAGCCACTTGAGGTAGATGCCTCGGCGCGGGTCGCCGATCGGCACCGCGAGATTGGCCTTGGGGAACGCATCGGCGAGGTAGGCGCAAATGGCGGCGGCCTCGGTGATGACGACGTCGCCGTGCCGGAGCGCCGGCACCTTGCCCATGGGGTTGACGGCCAGGTACGCGGGCTTGAGGTTCTCGCCCTTCTTGAAGCTCACGAGGTGAATGTCGTAGGGCTCGCCCACCTCCTCCAGCATCCAGAGCACGATGGAAGAGCGCGATGGGGAGGCGTGATAGAGGGTGAGCTTGGGCATAACCGGCTCCTGGTGGCTCATAGCAGGAGCCGCTGCTATCGCCGCATTGTGGCATTCGCATGGGCCGGCCCTCCAGCGTCGATGGCACTGGTGACTCGCCGCATGTGGCGCCGCACGCGTACGGGGCGGGCCGCACGGCGATCGCCGGCGCCCGCCCTCCACGGTGATGGCAAGAGGCCTGACCGCTCTCAGACCTTGCCGCAATTCCTGGAGATCCAGTCCTAGCACTCGGCGTAGCTGGCCGGGCCGAAGGCCTTCGTGTAGATCATGGGCACCATCGCGTCTTCGGGGGCGATCATGCAGTTGGCAACGCCGATCTGCTGATAGGCGATGAACTCCTTCTGCCCCTGCAGATGCTTCTCCCGCTCGGCGGCCGGGAACGGAAAGGCGCTGAGAATGGCGACCTTGTGCCGACCAGCGGCGTCGACGATCGTCAGGTCGGCGACATCCTTTGGATAGGGGAACACGGCCGACACCGCGAACGGACGCAGCGCCGGAAGCTGGATTTCCGGCGTATCGAAGAACAGCCCGAACTGGGGTGGGAAGATGCGCCAGGGGAGCTGCTCGAGCGACACGCGGGTGTTGAAGTTCGGCGCCTCTCCGACGGCCATGATGAGCACGGCCGTGTCGGCCAGCCTGAGCGCCTGATAGAGCCGCGCAATGCCATATTGCTTGGACATACATACCTCCATCCAATGACTGGTCTGCAAAAGAAGAAAAAATGATGCCGTAACGAAGGGAGGGTACGTCGCTTCCACGGATAGGGCAAGAAAATTCGCAGACTGCTGAGCATTGCGCTGTGCCGGGCATGCCAGCGCCGAGCGCGGAATAATTGGACCGGGCTATTTCTGCCTTTGAAGCCCCGGCGAGGGGCAACGCACCGCCTGCTTCAAGCACCCCTGACATGGACGTTGACAGTCTTTGCCGCGCCCGACGTAGCCCCGGTGTGGTCGGCGACCACGACGTCGAAGCTCGCGGATGCGGTGGCGGTCCCGTCGTGCGTGAAGCTGACCCTGCCCCTCTCCAGATCCGCCTGCGTAAAGCGGGTTGCGGGGCGTCCCGGCGCGCCGGTGAGCGTGACGAAGCCGTTCCTCGCATTGGAGACGCTGAACACGAGGTCCTTGGCCTCGTCGTCGGGATCGACGGCGTGCAGATCCTCCAGCGTAATGAGGACCGACCGGCCCTTCTCGACCGTCAGGTCGAGGTCGCCGGCAACCGTTGGCGGCACGTTGCGGACCTCGGCGCTGAGATTGCCGCCGGCTTCCATGGCGAGCTGGCCATACTGGACATTGCCGCTGACAGAGCCGGTGTCGCGGATGCTGATGAGGCGGTTCACGACAACGTTGCCCTGCAGCGTGCCGCGGATCTCTGCGCTATCGGTCTTGACCGTGCCGTAGCACTGCCCGCCCTGATGCACGAGGAGCGTGTCGGCGGCCACGTTGCCCTCGACGTAGCCGTACACCTCCATCTGCCGGCAATTGCGGATCTCGCCCTTGACGATCGTGTCTTCCCTGACGACCAGTACGCCCTGATGTGCTGCCACCGACGGCCCCCTGTCCCGAGTACGCTACCCGGGCAGCAAGGCACACGAATGCGCCAGCTTCTGGGCCGCGGGGGCGGGACCTACGGCAGCGCCAAGGCGGCGACAATGCGTGCAGCGTCACCCCGGGGGCGGGGGTGAGATCGGTTCGTGTCGAGCGAGCGAGGCGCCGACAGGGGTCAGGGCTGCCACGAGTAGGTCGGATCTGGCAGGAACGTCAGACCGGTGCCGACGCCAATGCCGCCACCCGTGATTCCTGCAGGAGACACGGCGGGCTCACGAAGTACCCTGGTTGAGCGCACGAGCCATCCCCCTTGAACCTTAAGCCGCTCAGAGAACGCGCAGTCACTGAGTCTCGTTGGTGCTGATTGGGGGCAAGTGTTCTCGATCCGCTCCCAGGGCAAGAGGTGGTCGGCTGCCGAACTCGGTGCAACCGCGTTGGCGAAAAGGACCGTGACGATGAGAGCGAGCGCCGACCAATTCCAAATCGCTTCGGCACATTCTCTCGCCCCAGATCGGATCGAGTCGCGGTCCTGGCGACTTGGTGGCGGCGCGGTCTCTTCGGCTGGCCGAAGCAAACGCACCGCCTTGCAGCACAGCAGTCTCACAAACAATCCAGGCAGTTCGGTGCGATGTCGAGAATGCATTGCTTTGGATCTGGATGCGATACGCATCGGGCAATTGCTGAAGCGCACGCGAACCAGTTGCATCCCTGCTGGCTCAACCCGGGCGTATGCTTGAGGTTGGTGAGAGCGCTGCCACTGGTCACGCTACGGCTAACACGCGGCTCATGCACTGGCATCTTCATCGCGGACTCCTCTCGAAATCGAAAGCGACTGGGCTGAAGGCTTCGTGGTCTGACGTTTGTGGGGATGCAATGCATCCGGGGTCGGGCCGTCACACCGACGCAATGACGGCTATTCTAGGTCACGCACTTGACGCAGCCTGGCGCCGCTGCGGCCACGCAGGCGACCAACGCCGGCCCGCTAAGGGCAGCGCACCCGGCAACTGCTGCTGCGCAACCCGCCCATTCAAACACGTTGCACCCCTGAAGAAGAACCGTCCCACGAGAGCGATCACTTGCATGTCCCTTGTCGCCTGTCGCGGGAACGGGTCGTAGTGCCACCGGCATTCTCATGGTCGTTCTCCTTCAGCAGAACGGGCTTTCGGTAACGCAATGGCATCCGAGAACGGGCACACAAACCTGCGCGCAGCAGCCGGCCTGCGTCAGGCCTGCCCGATCGGCATTGGTGTCGGCCGTTGCAGCCCTTCTTTGCCCGATCCCCGATGGGGAGCGTGGCGCCAGGGGCTTCAGTGGCATTTTCTCAGGGGCTCTCATGTTACTCCTCCTTGGGTTGCTAGAAGAAAATGCGCTCTCAGTATTCGTGCCACGTCACCGGATCGCCGATGGGAACGGGCACGGTATCGCTCACGTCGATGGTGAAGCGCGCACGCAAGGGGGCGCGCTCGGCTCTCTTCTCCGGGTCGAAGAAGGTGAGGAGCACATCGAAATATTCGCTGCCCGGCCGGTTGAGCGGACTGCGCTCAACGCCTATGTCGCGCAGCGTCAGTCCTTCCTCGCCGGCCTCGAGAATGGTGTCGCTGAAGTTGAAAGCGTTGGTCGCCGCCGCATTGATGGCGCGTTCTTCCGGCGACAGGCCTCGATTGCGAATGCTGTAGTAGATCTTGCCGAAGAAGCGCTTCATCTCGCGCATGATCAGCGTGTCGCTTACGGATGGGTCTGCTTTCTTCAGGCCGTCCCTGAGCGCCTTTGTGTACTTGTCGGTGTCCCAACTGAACATTCCGCGCAGATCAGGCACGACGGCGTCAATGATCTGGCCGTCATACAGCGCAATCTGTCCGGCCAACACGCCCGGCAATGAGATGAACTCCACATCTTTGTCCGCCCACTCCTCGACCAGCCATTTGTAAGCCTCGGAAGCGAACGCGCCTGCCGGCACAATCGCGTACATGGGCACCTCGGTGCGGCTTAGCGTCCACACTACGGCCTGAGAATGAAACGGCTCCTTCTTGAGCAGATCCTGCAACGCTGTGTCCGTTATCGGCTTGAGATCGCCTTCGACCTTGCCGTTGATCTTGCGCCAGATCGCATCCCGGCGCGCCTGGCTGATGAAGCTCACGCCGAGTCGGCCGATGGCGTAGACGAGCTGGGGCTTCTTCTGCGCGCCGCCGCACGTGCATTCGCCGCCGGCGCCGCCGCATCCGCACCCGCAGTCGGCGGGCACCAGGCCGTGGGCGGGAACGTGGCCTTGATGCGTGTGCGCTTCGCCGCGGGCCGGATCGGCTTGCGGGGCCGCGCCCTCTGCGGTCGTCAGGCCTGGAGCCTGCCGCGGTGGTGTCGGCAGGGGGCCTGCCTTGTCTGTGGAGCCGGCGGTCGTCAATGCATCCTCCCCTGAAGAGCCGTTCGTTGATGAGCCGATGAGAAGGTCGAGTGCCCGCGACACGTCCAGACGGCCGGCGAGATGGGTCGAGGCCATCTGCATCTCGCCCGTGGCCGGCCGCGCGCAGGATCGCAGCAGCGCTCTCCTGGTCCGCTCGCCGCTCGGCTTCAGCCCGTGCCCGAGATCGACGCTCATGAGCAGGCCGGCAATTCCGGAGACCACCGCCGTCGCAAAGCTGGTCCCGGAGGCGCGGCAGAGCCCGCCCCCAACGCAGGCGCCGGGCACAGCAACCCCCGGCGCCAGCAGTCCCTGCGTGCGTTGGCCCGGACCCCAGTTGCTGCTGAGGAGCGGGGCGCCGTCATCGCCGTGGGCACCGATCGCGAGGACTCCCGGAACGGACGCGGGGATGGTGTCGCAGGCACAGCCTTGGTTGCCTGCCGACGCGATGACCAGCACGTCGCGCGTCGCGGCTTCCTGCAGGGCCCCGCTCAGATCTTTGGAGAGGGACAGGAGATCGGCCTGCTCGGACGCGCTGATGTTGATGACGTTGGCTTGCTGCGTCAGTGCGCTACGGATGCCGGCGGCGAGCTGCTCCTGGGTGCAGGTGGCCTGCGTGCCTTCGGCGGCCGGCGCGAAAACGGGAATGGAGACGACGGTGCATCCGGGAGCGATGCCGGGGATGACGGCATCGGCGGAGCCCGCGATGACGGAATAGACGTGCGTGCCGTGCTCGACCACGCCGTCCGGAGAGAGATCGGCACGCCGGACGGAGGATGGATCGACGGGACCGTCCAGGACGGCGATGACGATCTCGGGTCGGCCTTTCGTAATGGCCCACAGACGGGCCAGGCCAGGCATCCGTGACCTGAGCTCTGCTGAAATGTCCTGGTCGGGCACGGTAATGGATCGCTTCGAAGGTCTAGCGGCAATATGCAGGGCGGTAGGATCATGCACTACATTTATGCATACTGTCCAGCCCCCGGACTTCCGCTTCAAGACTGCGTGTGACTACTGTGCGCCGCAGGATCTCGCCGCTGAGGCTCGCGTGTCGGCCCGGATGTGAAGGGGACATGATGCCCAAGCGTAGTGCCGGAATTCTCCTCTACAGGCGCATCGGTGATGGCCACGAGGTTCTCCTCGTCCACCCCGGTGGACCTTTCTGGGCGAGACGGGACGAGGGAGCCTGGAGCATCCCGAAGGGCGAGATCGCCGAGGGTGAGGATGCGCTCGCCGCGGCCCGCCGCGAGTTCCAGGAGGAGACCGGCTTCAGGCTCGCGCAGGAGGGCAGGCTCATTGCCCTCGGCAGCTTTCGGCAGTCGGGTGCCAAGACGGTCGAGGTCTGGGCCTTGGAGGGCGACGTCGATCCGGCAGACCTCGCGAGCAACACGTTCACGATGGAATGGCCTCCGAGGTCCGGCAGGATGCAGGTCTTCCCCGAGGTGGACCGGGTGGCCTGGTTCACGCCGGGGGAGGCAGCGCGCAGGATCCTCAAAGGGCAGGCACCCATCCTGCAGGCTCTCGAGCCCCGCTTGGGTTGCAGGACCGGATAGCAGTCGCGCGCGCCGTCGCAGGCGCAGGCCACTGGCCAGGCAGAGGATCTCTGTCCTAGCATGGGCGCCCTGGGGCGCGGGGCGCAGTATCGGTGTGGGGTGCCATCTCTCCGTGCTAGGGGGACGGACAGGCAATCTCGTTGCGTTATTGTGCCTGGTGTTGGCAGTCGCGGTCGGCGGCTGCGCGACGGCGCCGGAGCGGCTCGCCGTGCCCGCACAACTGTCGACGGACGCAGCCGTTCCAGGCTTGGTGGATGTGCGCGTGTGGGGGGATGCGCATTTCTCGCATGCGCTGCTGCAGGCGGAGCTGCCGCGCCTCAAGGCCAAGTATCAGTTGCGGACCGGGTCCGTCGCCAAGCCGACACCGACCCCCGTGTCGAACCTGCTTGCCCTGTCGGGCGGAGCCGACGATGGAGCGTTCGGTGCCGGACTGCTGGTCGGCTGGTCCCAGCACGGCGATAGGCCCGAGTTCGACCTCGTCACCGGCATCAGCGCCGGCGCGCTCATCGCCCCGTTCGCGTTTCTGGGCCGCGATCACGACCGGGAGCTTGCCGGGCTCTTCACCAGCTATGGCGCCGACCAGATCTACGAGGCCAACATCCTGTCGGGCCTGTTCGGAGGCAACGCCCTGGCCGACAGCGCGCCGCTGGCTCACCTGATCGAGGCCTATGTCGACGCCCGGTTCCTGCGCCTGGTCGCGGCAGAGCGCGCCAAGGGGCGCTTCCTGCTGGTCGGCACCACCAATCTCGACGCGCAGCGCCCGGTGTACTGGGATATGGGCAAGATCGCTGCGAGGGGGGACGCGCGTGCGCTCGAGCTCTTCCGCAAGGTGCTACTGGCCTCAGCTTCCATTCCCGGCGTGTTCCCGCCGGTGCTGATCGAGGTGGAGGCCGGCGGCAAGCGCTACCAGGAGATGCACGTCGACGGGGGAACGACGCGGGAGGTGTTCTTCACCATTGCCGACTTCCGCTTCGACGAGCTCGACCAGGCCATCGGCCGGAAGGTCAGCCGCCGGCTCTGGATTATCCGCAACGGCAAGATCGACCCCGAGTACAAGGAGATGCCGGAGACCACGCTCGCCATCGCCCAGCGCTCGCTGGAGACCCTGACCAAGAGCCGGGGCATCGGCGACCTCGTGCGCATGTATGCCCGCGCCAAGGCCGACCGCATCGACTACAACCTGGCGGCGATCCCCCGCGACTTCGACGTTCCCCATCCCAAGCCGTTCGACCGCGCCTACATGCAGGCGCTCTACGATCGGGGCTTGGCCATGGGCCGGGCCGGCTACCCCTGGGCCAAGGCCCCGCCCGAGACCGTCGTCGAGGCAAAGCGTTAGGCGGCCTTGCCGGGTGCGCGCCGCCGCCGAGCCGGCCCCGGGCCGGGAGGTGGAATTGACAGTGGGGCTGGTGATGGCATGATGGCGCCATCATGAACGCGCGAACGCAGATTACCATGGACCCGGAGATGCAGCGGCGCGCCCACGCCAAGGCCGCCGAACTCGGCATTTCATTTGCGGAGTACGTGCGCCGGCTTGTGGAGCGCGATCTGGGTGAGCCGAAACCCAAGGCGGACATTTCCGTCGTTTTTGATCTGGGTGCCTCAGAGGAAGCAACCGATATTGCGAGGGACAAGGACAAGCTCCTCGGCGAGGCCGTGTGGGAGCAGTATTTGCGCAAAACCGGCCGTAAGCCTGTCCGCAGGCGAGATCGCCGCCGCAAGTGACTGTTTTCGTCGACAGTTCGGTATGGTTCGCGGCCGCCAATATTCGCGACCACTACAACGTAAGAGCCAAGCAGATCCTCGCTGAGCTACCAGGTCGACTGACGACCGATCACGTCATCGTCGAGACGTGGCTCCTCCTCAACAGCAGGGTGGGCCGCCATTCTGCGGAAGGCTTCTGGCGCGAGATAGGAAAGGTTGCCGAGATCGAAAACGTCACTACAGCCGATGTTGAAGCGGGGTGGGCCATCACGGCTCAATTTGCTGATCAAACATTCTCCATCGTCGATCGTACGAGCTTCGCCGTGATGGAAAGGTTGGGCGTCACACGCGTCGCAAGCTTCGACGCCGACTTTGCGGTCTATCGTTACGGACGCAAACGGGACAGAGCGTTCGAAATCTTGCGATAGGCGCGCGCGACACCATATTCAGCTGGCCCCTTGTGCATTGTACCTTCGTACAGTAAACACCGCCCATCCCACACGCGGGACCTGCGCCGGACGGACCCTAAAGCCCCGCCCGACGCTCCGGTGGACCGGACCCCCGAGCTCGGTGGTCCCGGTCTTCTCTCGGGTCCCGCGGAGGCTCAACCGGAAAAGGACGTCCCATGGCGCTTCCCGCCTTCAATATGCGTCAGCTGCTCGAGGCCGGCTGCCACTTCGGCCACCAGAGCCACCGCTGGAACCCGAAGATGGCCCCCTACATCTTCGGCGCACGCAACAACATCCACATCATCGACCTCGCCCAATCGGTGCCGCTGCTCCATCAGGCGCTCGTCAAAGTGAGTGACGTCGTATCCGGCGGCGGCCGCGTGCTGTTCGTCGGTACCAAGCGGCAGGCCTCGGAGGCCATTGCCGATGCTGCCAAGCGGTCGGCGCAGTACTACATCAATCACCGCTGGCTCGGCGGGACGCTCACCAACTGGAAGACGATCTCGCAGTCGATCCGTCGCCTCAAGCTGCTCGACGACCTGCTGGCGGGCGACACCAAGGGCCGCACCAAGAAGGAGGTGCTGCAGCTCACTCGCGACCGCGACTCGCTCAACAAGTCGCTCGGTGGCATCAAGGAGATGGGCGGCCTGCCCGACCTTCTGTTCGTGATCGACACCAACAAGGAGCAGATCGCCATCGCCGAGGCCAAGAAGCTGGGCATTCCGATCGTGGCCATCGTCGACACCAACTGCGACCCCGACGGCATCGACTTCGTCGTCCCCGGCAACGACGATGCCGGCCGGGCGATCACGCTCTACTGCGACCTTGTCGCCCGGGCCGCCATCGACGGCATCGAGCGCGGCCAGGCCCAGGCGGGCGTTGACGTGGGCGCGGCCGAGAAGCCGCCGGCCGAGGAGCTTCCGGCAGAGGCCGGCAAGGCGACCTTCAAGGGCATCGACGCACCGCGCGGTGAGGCTGACGACCTCAAGCGCCTGCCGGGCGTCAATGTGAAGCTCGAGCAGCGCCTCAATGACGTCGGCGTGTACCACTACTGGCAGATCGCCGACCTCGACGCCGAGGCTTTGGAGGCGCTCGACCGCACCCTCAATCTGCGGGGTCGCATCGTGCGCGACAACTGGATAGCAGCTGCCAAGCAGCTGGCCGAGGGCGAGGCGGCCTGAGCGAATAAGAGGGAGTAGGGAATAGCGGATTGGGAGTAGGGGCGGGGGAGGGCCATTCCTCGACGCAACCGCTCCCTACCCCCTACTCCCCACTCCCCGAGCGAAAGCACGTAAGGACAAGCAATGACCAACATCTCCGCTTCCCAGGTGAAGGAGCTGCGCGACAAGACCGGCGCCGGCATGATGGACTGCAAGACCGCCCTCACCGAGACCAGGGGCGACCTCGAGCAGGCGGTCGACTGGCTGCGCAAGAAGGGCCTCTCGAAAGCCGCCAACAAGGCGGGCCGCATCGCCGCGGAAGGCCTCATCGGCGTCATCGCGAAAGACACGGCGGGGGCCATGGTGGAGGTCAACTCGGAGACGGACTTCGTCGCCCGCAACGAGAAGTTCCAGGACATGGTGCGCAAGATCACCTCGCTGGCGCCGAAGGCGGAGAGCAACCTCGACAAGCTCCTGGGCCTCACCTATCCCGGCAAGTCCGTGACGGTGGCCGACCACGTCAAGGAGATGGTCGCGACCATCGGCGAGAACATGAGTGTGCGCCGCACGGTGGCGATGTCCGTGGGACAGGGCTGCGTGGCCGAGTATGTGCACAACAAGGCGGCCGAGGGCCTGGGCAAGATCGGTGTGCTGGTGGCCCTCGAGAGCACGGGCGACAAGGCGGCGGTGGCTGCCTTCGGCCGGCAGCTCGCCATGCACATCGCTGCGGCAGTGCCCGCGGCAGTGACGGCCGAGGAGCTCGATCCCGCGCTCATCGAGCGCGAGCGCGCGGTCTACACCGAGCAGGCCAAAGCCTCGGGCAAGTCGCCCGAGATTGCCGCCAAGATGGTGGAGGGTCGGCTGCGCAAGGAGTTCTTCCAGCAGGTGGTGCTGTTGGAGCAGACCTTTCTCGGCGCCGGCGGCGATGGCAAGGCGACGGTGGCGCAAGTGCTGAAGGCAGCGGAGAAGTCGGCCGGCGCTCCCATCAAGGTTGCGAAGTTCGCCCGCTACGCTCTGGGCGAGGGCATCGACAAGAAGGACGGCGACTTCGCCGCCGAGGTGGCGGCGGCTGCAGGCAAGCGCTGATCTCGTCGAATCACGCTAGCTTGGCTGCTCCGCCTGGTCGGACGGACCGCCGGTTTGCATCCTGCACGGCGGTCTGTCTAAGCTTTGCGCTCGCTGCCGCCGGCGGACGATGCGCTGCGCGCTCGTGCAAGCAGCGCAGGACGCCGATGTCGAAGCTCTGGGTCGAGGCTGTGGAATGAGCGGCTCGTCTAGTGTGATGATCGAGAAGTCCGTATCATCGCTCTGGGCTTGGTGGAGAAGCGGACTTCTCGATCTGAGTCACACTAGTTCCTTGACTTTGCTAGTGTCCTTCAGATCGCGAAATTCGTTCCGAGCTTGCCGCAGATGTAGACGAATTTCGCGATCAGGACACTAGCTTGCGCTACCGACGCCTGTTGCTGAAGCTGTCGGGCGAGGCCCTGATGGGCAAGGCCGCCTACGGCATCGACGTGCCGGTGGTTCAGCGCCTGTCCGGCGAGATCCGCGAGGCCATGGTGGCCGGCGCGGAGATCGCGGTTGTGGTCGGCGGTGGCAACATCTTCCGGGGGCTCGCGGGTGCGGCCAAGGGGATGGACCGGGCCACGGCCGACTACATGGGCATGCTGGCCACCGTCATGAACTCGCTGGCGCTGCAGAATTCGCTCGAGCAGCTGGGCATGCAGGCTCGCGTGCTGTCCGCCATCCCGATGCCAACCGTCTGCGAAGCCTTCGTTCGCTCGAAGGCGCTGCATCACCTGGAGAGCGGGCGCGTGGTGATCTTCGCCGCGGGAACCGGCAACCCATTCTTCACCACCGATACGACCGCCGCACTGAGGGCCGTCGAGATGAACTGCCAGGCATTGGCCAAGGCGACCCAGGTGGACGGGGTCTACTCGGCCGACCCCAAGAAGGTTTCTGATGCGGTGCGGTACGACAGATTGACCTATGCCGAGGTTCTGTCGCGCGACCTCAAGGTCATGGACGGCGCCGCCATCGCCCTTGCTCGCGACAACGATCTTCCGGTAATTGTGTTTTCCATCGAGGAGCCCGGTAATCTGTTGAAGGTGCTGCGCGGCGAGGCATCGGCTACGTTGATTTCGGGTTAGCATCGGCCGGCCGCGCGCAGGTCCCGCAAGGGGAAGCATCGCGTGCGGCGCGCGGCGTCGCCGGGGCGAGGCGCGGCTCGAGGCAGATGCCGTTTGAGAGGAACGAACCATGGCCGCCAACAAGTTCGACATCAAGGAGCTCGAGCGCCGGATGCGCGGCGCCATGGATACGCTGAAGAAGGAGTTCGGCGGCCTGCGGACGGGCCGGGCCAGCGTCCACCTCCTCGATCCCGTCGTGGTCAGCGTCTACGGCCAGCGGCTGTCGATCAACCAGGTCGCAACCGTATCCACACCGGATGCGCGCACCATCTCGGTCCAGGTGTGGGACAAAGGCCAGCTCAGCGCGGTCGAGAAGGCCATTCGCGAGGCGAACCTGGGCCTCAATCCCGTGACCGACGGCTCGCTGATCCGTCTGCCCATCCCACCCCTGAGTGCCGAGCGGCGGCAGGAGCTCGTCAAGGTGGCGCACAAGTACGCCGAGCATGCGCGCGTGGCCGTGCGTAACGTACGCCGCGAGGGCATGGAGCTGCTCAAGAAGCTCGACAAGGATGGGCAGATGAGCCAGGACGATCACCACAAGCACTCCGCCAAGGTGCAGGAGCTGACCGACAGGCTGGTCAAGGAGATCGACCAGGCAATGGCCGCCAAGGAGGCCGAGATCAAGCAGGTATGAGGCAACCCCGTGCTGCGATGGTCTGCCGTGCTCGCCTCTCAACCCGCTCCCCGAGGACGGCGTCTGTCGACAATGGCTGCGTGACGCCGACTTTATGAACAAGCACAATCAAACCGCGGCCTGGCAGGCCGGCGCACAGGTGCCGCGGCACGTGGCGATCATCATGGACGGCAACGGCCGGTGGGCCCAGCAGCGGGGGCTGCCGCGATCGGCCGGTCACCGCATGGGCGTCGAGGCCGTCCGCCGCACGGTGCGCGCAGCGATGGAGGTCGGCGTCCAGTATCTGACGATCTACAGCTTCTCGTCCGAGAACTGGGCGCGCCCTGTGACCGAGGTCGACGATCTCATGGGGCTGATGCGCCGCTTCATCCGGCGGGACCTGGCGGACCTGCACAAGAACGGCGTGCGCATCGGCGTCATCGGCGAGCGCGACCGGGTCGACGGCGAATTGCTGCAGCTCATCGACGAGGCGGTTGCGATCACCGCCCGCAATACCGCGCTCAACCTGCAGATCGCGTTCAACTATGGGTCGCGGGCTGAGATCGCCAAGGCGGCGCGACGGCTGGCGGAGCGCGTGCTGGCGGGAGCGATCAGGCCGCAGGACATCACACCCGAGGCGCTCGGCGCCGAGCTCGACACGTGCGGGGTGCCGGATCCCGATCTTCTCATCCGGACCAGCGGCGAGCTGCGCCTGTCGAACTTCCTGCTTTGGCAGTCGGCCTATACGGAGTTCGTGTTCCTCGATGCGTTCTGGCCCGATTTCGGTCGCGAGCTGCTGGAGCAGGCGATCGACGAGTACCGCAGACGCAGCCGCCGGTTCGGCGGCGTGACGGCGCCAACGACTGTCGGACGCAGCAGCTAGTCAAGACCAGCGAAAGGCCCGGTCGAATGAGCGAAGACGAGGAGGCCGCGGACGGCGCCGGCGCATCGTTCGATGCGCTATCGCGCCTCGGCAGCGACTTTGCGTCCAGGCTCGTCTCGGGCGTGGCGATGGGGGTGGTTGCGGCCCTCTTCATCATGTCGGGCGCAGTGCCGTTCTCCGTGCTCGTGGTCGTGGTCACTGTGCTGCTGAGCTGGGAATGGGCGCGGCTCGTCCATGGCCGGGCTGCCGACATCGTCGCTGCCATCCACGTGGTGGCTGCCGGGGGTGCGGCCGTCCTGGCCGCTGTGGGGTACGTCGGGCTCGGCCTGCTCGCCCTGCCCATCGGCTCCATCCTGGCAATGCTGCTCAGCCTGGGTGAGAACAGCCTGCTTTCGGGGCTCGGCGTCTTCTATGCCGGTCTGCCGGCTATCGCCCTCATCTGGCTGCGCTCCGATCCCGTGCTCGGGCTGCTGGCCGTGATCTTCCTGATCCTGGCTGTGATCGTCTCTGATACGGCGGGCTTTCTCGCCGGGCGGCTGCTGGGTGGCCCGAAGCTGTGGCCGCGCATCTCGCCGAACAAGACGTGGACCGGCTTCGTCGGCGCCCTGGTGGCGAGTGCGATCGTGGGGGCGGTGTTCTGGCTCGCGGTTCCCGGCTCTTCGCCGGTGCGGCTGGCGGCGGCAGGCGCCATGCTGTCGCTCGTGGCACAGGCGGGCGACCTTGCGGAATCCGCCCTCAAGCGGCGGTTCGGTGCAAAGGATTCCAGCGCGCTCATTCCGGGCCACGGCGGGGTGATGGATCGCGTCGACGGCCTGGTGGCGGCCGCCACGGCGGTCGGCCTCGCTAGCTTCGTCATCAACGTGCACTCGCCCGCGCACGCGCTCCTGTTCGGGCCTTGAGGGATGGGGAGGCCGGTGTGGCCGCAATGCGCGCGAGCCTGAAGCCAACAGCGCCTGCGAGGAGGTCGCGGGCCCTGGCGGCCGGGGCTCCCAAGCGCGTCACCGTGCTCGGGGCGACGGGCTCGGTCGGCACCAGCACCCTCGACCTGATCGGCCGCAACCCGCACCAGTTCGAGGTTGTAGCGCTGACGGCCCAGGGCAACGCCGAGGCTCTGGCGGCGTGCGCTCTGCGCCACCGCGCCCGACTGGCGGTCGTGGGGGACCCGACGAAGTACCAGACGCTCAAGGACTGCCTGTCGGGGAGCGGCATCGAGGCTGCCGCGGGCGCCGAAGCCCTTGTCGAGGCAGCCCAGCGGCCGGCCGATTGCGTGATGGCCGGCATCATCGGCGCAGCGGGCCTGCGCCCGACGCTCGCGGCCGTGAAGCAGGGCCGGCGCGTGGCGCTGGCCAACAAGGAGTGCCTGGTGACGGCCGGCGAGGTGTTCATGGAGGCTGTCCGCCGGTCGGGCACGGAGCTGGTGCCGGTCGATTCGGAGCATTCCGGGGCCTTCCAGGTTCTCGCCGGCGCCGATCCGGATGCCCTCGAGCGGATCGTGCTCACGGGATCCGGCGGCCCCTTCCGGACCTGGAGCCGCGAGCAGCTCGCCCGGGCCAAGCCCGAGGAGGCCCTGCGCCATCCCAACTGGACGATGGGGCGCAAGATCACCATCGATTCGGCGACGCTCATGAACAAGGGCCTGGAGCTGATCGAGGCCCTGCACCTGTTCCCGGTGCGGCCCGAGCAGCTCGAGGTGGTGGTGCATCCCCAGCAGATCATTCACGCGCTCGTGGCCTACCGCGACGGCTCGATGCTGGCGCAGCTCGCCGCCCCTGACATGCGCACGCCCATCGCGATAAGCCTGGGCTGGCCCATGCGCATGGCGGCGCCGACCCGGCGAATCGATCTCGTGGAGCTGGGCAGCCTGACCTTCGAGCGCCCCGACGAGGAGCGGTTCCAGGCGCTCCGCCTGGCACGGCAGGCCATGCAACGGGGGGGGATGGCACCGGCCGTGCTCAACGCCGCCAACGAGGTGGCCGTGGAGGCATTCCTTGCCGGCCGCCTCGCGTTCCTTCAAATCGCCCAACTTGTGGCAGAGACGCTGGACTTGGCGGAAGGGCGGGCCTTGCTCGGGGAGGCCCGGGATCTCGATGCCGTGCTGGAGGTGGATACGGCCGCACGGCTCTTGGCGTCGAACTTGCTGGGGACAGGGCGATTGCCGCCCGCTCACTGAGCGGAAAGTGGCATATATGGGTCGGTGACAGTCGCGGGAGACTTCCGGTGATGGCCATTTTGGAACAGGGGCTGGGCGGGGTTTGGAGCATTTTGTCCGTTCTCCTGCCGTTCCTGTTCGTGCTGACGGTCGTGGTGTTCATCCATGAGCTCGGGCATTTTCTGGTGGCCCGCTGGTGCGGTGTGAAGGTCAAGGCCTTCTCCATCGGCTTCGGACAGGAGATCTATGGCTTCTACGACCGCTACGGCACCCGCTGGCGCTTCGCCTGGGTCCCGCTCGGCGGCTATGTGAAGTTCCTCGACGACGAGAACAGCGCCAGCGTGCCCTCGCGGGCAGCCTTGGCGAACATGACCCCCGCCGAGCAGGCGGGCGCGTTCCAGACCAAGCCATTGGCCGCGCGCGCGGCCATCGTGGTGGCGGGGCCGGTCGCCAATTTCCTGCTCGCGATCCTGATCTTCTCGGTCACCTACGCCGTCGTCGGCGTGCACGGCACCCCGCCGCGCGTGGCCGAGCTGATACCGGGCGAGCCGGCGGCGGCGGCGGGCTTCCAGCCGGGCGACCTCATCCTGACCATCGACGGGCAGCCCATCGAGACGTTCGCGGACATGCAGCGCGTGGTCAGCACCAGCCCCGATCAGGAGCTGACGTTCGAAGTCCGGCGCGGCAACAGCATCGTGATGCTCAAGGTCACGCCCGCCCGGCGCGAGATCTCGGACCGCTTCGGCAACAAGGTCCGGCAGGGGATGATCGGTATCAAGCGTGATGCCAATCCCGAGTGGGTCTACAAGCGCTACGGTCCGATCCAGTCCGTAGGCCTGGGCGTGCGGGACACCTTCTTCATCGTCACGCGCACCCTCTCCTACCTCGGCGACGTCGTGATGGGGCGGGAGTCGGCCGACCAGATGCGGGGTCCGATCGGGATCGCCGAAATCTCGGGGCAGGTGGCCACCGCCGGGTTCGTCGCCCTCTTGAACCTCACCGCGGTCCTCTCGGTGAGCATCGGCCTCATCAACCTCTTCCCCATCCCGCTGCTCGATGGCGGTCATCTTTTGTTCTACCTGATCGAGGGCGTGCGCCGGAAGCCGCTGAGCGAGCGGACGCAGGAGATCGGGTTCCGCATCGGGCTCGCGGTGGTGCTTATGCTCATGATGTTTGCAACCTGGAACGATCTCGGGACGGTACGGCGGTGGCTGACGGGAATTGGATAGAAATAAGGCGGGCCGGCTAACTCCCTGGGAAACCGCGCGCAATGGCGCAATATTGCCACTTCCACGAGGGTTGATGAGCGGTTAAAGACTGAGCCGGACCGCTGCCGATACTTGGCCCGATAGACGAGGGAAGATAGGCGCTATCGGAGGCCCAAGGCCAGTACGAGGGAGTATCGGGAGTAAGCACCCACCTGACGCCGACGGGTAGGGGAGCGAAGCGAACGGCGAACCGAAAGGCAGACGGGAAGTATGCCGAACTTTGGGACGTGCAAGTCGGGGGACTGGCACTGGATCCTGGTCGCGATGGCGGCACTCTTTGCCGTGACCATTGGCGAGCCGGTGTTCATTTGCGCGTCACCTGCCCAAGCCCAAGCCACGGTAATCCGAGAGATCCGCGTTGCGGGCAACCGCCGCGTGGAGCCCGAGACCGTCCGCTCGTACCTGAAGTTCGCGATCGGCGACACCTACGACCCCGGCAAGGTCGACCTCTCGATCAAGTCGCTGTTCGCCACGGGCCTGTTCGCGGACGTGCGCATCGAGCGCGAAGGCGCCGGCGTGCTCGTCACCGTGATGGAAAATCCCATCATCAATCAGGTGGCTTTCGAGGGCAACCGCGAGGCCGACAAAGACACCCTGATGGCCGAGATCCAGCTCAAGCCGCGCACGGTCTTCACGCGCGCCAAGGCTCAGGCCGATGTGCAGAGGATCCTCGACGTCTACCGCCGGCAGGGACGCTACGCGGCCACCGTCGAGCCCAAGATCATCGAGTTCGACAACAATCGCGTGAACCTGGTGTTCGAGATCAACGAAGGCGCGGCGACCAAGGTGAAGGCGATCAACTTCATCGGCAACCGGGCCTTCAACGACGGCCAGCTGCGCGACATCATCACCACCACGCAGTCGAACCTGTTCGACTTCCTCAAGGGCACCAACTACTACGATCCCGACCGCCTGGCCCTCGATCGCGAGCTGCTCAGGCAGTACTACCTGAAGAACGGCTATGCCGATGTGAGGATCGTCTCGGCGGGGGCCGAGCTCGATCGCGACGGGTCGGGCTTCTTCATCACCTTCGTGATCGAGGAGGGCGAACTCTACAAGTTCGGCGCGGTCGAGGTGGAGTCCGCCATCGCCGATGTCGATGCCAAGGGACTCTACAAGGAGCTGCTCACCGTCTCCGGCAAAACCTTCAACCAGTCGCAGGTCGAGAAGACGACGGAGCGACTGACGCTGCTGGCCGCCGAGCGCGGCGTCGCCTTCGCCCGCGTGCGGCCGCGCGCCGTGCGCGATACGCCCGCACGGCTGATGAACGTGACGTACGTGGTCGACGAGGGTCCGCGCATCTACATCGAGCGCATCAACTTCATCGGCAACGAGCGCACGCGCGACTACGTCCTTCGCCGGGAGTTCCGCCTGGCGGAAGGCGACGCCTACAATCAGTTCCTGGTGGACCTGGCGAAGAAGCGCCTGCAGGGGCTCGGTTTCTTCAAGACGGTCGAGATCAAGCGGCGGCCGGGCTCGGCCCCGGACCGGGTGATCCTCGACGTGGAGGTGGTCGAGCAGTCGACGGGCGAGCTGTCGTTCGGCGCGGGCTACTCCACCAGCGAGGGCGTGATCGGCGACATCACCATCAGCGAGCGCAACCTGCTCGGGCGCGGGCAGTACCTGGCGCTGCGGCTGGCCGGCTCGGCGTCCCGCCTGCAGGCCACCCTGAGCTTCACGGAGCCGCGCTTCCTCGATCGCAATCTGGCGGCCGGATTCGACCTGTTCCACAAGACGACGTTCGTCTCCACGTACCAGCCCTATAGCGCGCGCAACACCGGCGGCTCGATCCGCATCGGCTTTCCGCTGGCCGAGAACCTGTGGCTCACCAACGCGTACACCCTCTCCAACAACGAGATCGCGGACGTTCAGGACACGGCGTCGCTGGCGATCCGGCTGGCGCAAGGCACGTACTGGACGTCATCGGTGGGGTCGAGCCTGTCGTACGATCAGCGCAACCACGTGAAAAATCCCACCAGCGGCTATTACCTGCAGGCAGGCGTGGAGGTCGCGGGTCTCGGCGGCGACGTGCAGTTCGTCCGCTCCAGCGCGGAGGGGCGCTTCTACTACCCGATCACCGAGAAGATCACCTTCGTGGGACGCGCCATCGGCGGCCATATCGAGGGGTGGGGCGGCCAGGACGTGCGCCTGCTGGACATGTTCTACAAGGGCGGCGAGACCATCCGCGGCTTCTACACCTCGGGTTTCGGTCCGCGCGACCTGCTGACCAAGAACTCGCTCGGCGGCGATACGTTCTGGGCCACCACAGCGGAAGTGCGCTTTCCCTTCCCGTTCATTCCCGACGAGCTTGGCATGAGTGGGGCGATCTTTGCGGATGCCGGCTCGCTCTTTGGTGCGGCCGCGACCGCCAAGCAGCTCAATACCCAGTGTGGACTGCCGCTGATAACCGATCCAACCACTGGTGCCGTCCTCAATCCCGGCGTGTGCCTGGCGGATACCACTGCCGTGCGCGCCTCGATCGGCTTCGGCCTCTTGTGGAACTCGCCGCTCGGCCCGCTGCGGCTCGATATCGCCAAGCCCCTCGTGAAGCAGTCCTACGATATCGATCAGATCGTGCGTTTCGGCGCCTCGACCAAGTTCTAGCCCGGTCGGCGCCTGAGGACAGGCAGCCCGCGGAGTGCTACTCTGCGGCCGTCGGGCGGAGGCCCGCGCGGTTTTGATGCGCACGTCATGGTGGCTGGATGGAGCATCCGGGATTCTTTGAGAGGGGGCCTCCGGTTCGGCTCGAAGCCCTGGCGCAAAAGGTCGGGGCGCAGCTGGGGGCCGGTGCCGATCCCGACCTGCTCATCCGCGACGTGAAGGCGCTTGCCGATGCCGGCGACGGGGACGTCACCTTCCTGGACAACCGCAAGTATCTGAGCCAGCTCGCGACCACCCGGGCATCGGTCTGTCTGCTTGCCCCGGCATTCGCCGATCGCGCCCCGCAGGGCGTGGCCGCGCTGGTCATGGCGCAGCCCTATCGCGGGTTCGCCCTGGCCCTCCAGCTCTTTTATCCCGATGCCATGCTGTCGAAGACGGCCATGGCCGGACCGGGCGAGCCTCCGGTTCACCCCACGGCGCGCCTGGAGGAGGATGTGCGGATCGAGCCCGGGGCGGTGATCGGGCGCGAGGCCCAGATCGGGCGCGGCACGACCATCGCTGCGGGCGCCCTCGTCGGCTACCGGGTTTGCGTCGGCCGCGGGGGCTACGTAGGCCCCGGCTGCAGCATCACGCACGCCCTCATCGGCGACCGGGTGATCCTGCACGCCGGCGTCAGGATCGGGCAGGACGGGTTCGGCTTCGCCATGGGTCCCAAGGGCCACCTCAAGGTGCCGCAGATCGGCCGCGTGATCATCCAGGACGACGTCGAGATCGGCGCCAACAGCTGCGTCGACCGTGGCGCGCTGCGGGACACGGTGATCGGTGAAGGGACGAAAATTGATAATCTCGTGCAGATCGGGCACAACGTCGTGATCGGAAGGCATTGCGTGATCGCGGGCCTCGTCGGGATTGCCGGCTCCTCGGAGCTGGAGGATTTCGTGGTGATGGGCGGCCAGTCGGGAATGGTTGGGCATATCAAGATCGGAAGGGGCGCGCAGATCGGCGGCGCCTCGCACCCCAAGGAGGACGTGGCGCCCGGCGCGCGCATGGGCGGGACACCCGCTCTCCCGCTCACCGAGTGGGCGCGGCAACTCGCGCTGCTCAAACGCTTAACGCAAAGAGAAGGGCAGTCCGGCGGCGGATAGTTCCGGCTGGTAGTTTGGCGGGGTGAGGCAAACGAGCTAGGACAAGGCAATGACGGATACCACTTCTCCGAAGAAGAAGCTCGGCACGGCGGACATCGCGCGGGTGATGAAGCTGCTGCCGCACCGCTACCCGTTCCTCCTGGTGGACCGCATCATCGACATGGATGCCGACGAGAGCGCCGTCGGCATCAAGAGCGTGAGCATCAACGAGCCGTTCTTCCAGGGCCATTTCCCGAACTTCCCGATCATGCCGGGCGTGCTGATCATCGAGGGGCTGGCGCAGACGGCGGGCGCCCTGTGCGTCAGCAACTTCGACACGACCTACAAGCCGCAGCTCGTCTATTTCATGGGGATCGACCGCGCCAAGTTCCGCAAGCCGGTGCTGCCCGGCGACCAGCTGCACTACCATGTGCGCAAGGTGAGGAGCCGCGGCCGGGCCTGGCGATTCTACGGTGAGGCGAAGGTGAACGGTCAGGTGGTGGCCGAGGCTGAGGTCAGCGCCATGATCCTGGATCCGGATGATGCCAAAATGTGAGGTGCATGCCACGGCGATCGTCGAGGCGGGGGCAAGGCTCGGCGAGGGCGTGCGTGTCGGACCGTTCTGCTTCGTCGGCGGCGAGGTGGCGCTGGCGGACGAGGTCGAGCTCGTGAGCCACGCCGTCGTGTCTGGCCGGACGAGCATCGGGCCCAGGACGCGCATCTTTCCGTTCGCCTCCATCGGCCATCAGCCGCAGGACCTCAAGTACAAGGGAGAGCCCTCCACCCTCGAGGTGGGCAGCGATTGCCTGATCCGCGAGGGCGTGACGATGAACCCGGGCACCGAGGGCGGCGGCATGGCGACCGTGGTCGGAGACCACTGCGCCTTCCTCGCCAACTCCCACGTGGGACATGACTGCAAGGTCGGTAGCCATGTCATCTTCTCCAACAACGTCATGCTGGCCGGCCATTGTTTCGTCGGCGACTACGCCATCCTGGGCGGAGGTGCGGCCGTGATCCAGTTCGCCCGCGTCGGCGCCCATGCCTTCCTCGGCGGCATGTCGGGGCTCGAGAACGATCTCATCCCCTACGGAATGGCGCTCGGCAACCGGGCGCACCTGTCAGGCCTCAACATCATCGGCCTGCAGCGGCGTGGCTTCTCGCGCGATGACATCCACGCGCTGCGCCGCGCCTATCGGCTTCTGTTTGCCGACGAGGGCACCTTGCTCGAGCGCCTCGACGACGTGGAGAAGGAGTTCGACCACGCGGCGGTGAAGGAGATCGTCGCGTTCATCCGCGCAGGCGGCAAGCGCTCGCTGTGCGTGCCGCACGCCGACGTGTGAAGCTGTCGAGCTTTCGCCCGTGGCAGGCGCAGGATCGAATTTCGACGGGGAGGTGCAGCATTCCACTCGCCACTCTCAGCGGGGCGCGGTGATCCCGTCATGAACCGCGTCGGCATCCTTGCTGGCGGCGGCCGGCTGCCCTTGATGGTTGCAGAGAGCGTCACCGCGCATGGCGGCGTCGTGCACATCGTCGGCATCGAGGGTGAGGCTGATCCGGCGATTGCCGGCTTTCCGCATACGTGGGTCAACTGGGGCGAGATCGGGCGCATGATCGCGGCCCTCAGGCGCGAGGGCGGCGGGCAGGTGGTGATTGCCGGGGCCGTGACGAGGCCCGACCTGACGCGCGTGCGTCCCGATGCGGGCCTCCTGCGCAATCTTCCGCTGATCGCCCGTCTGCTGGCAGGGGGCGACGATGCCGTGCTGACCCGCGTCGTGCGCTTTCTGGAGGACAACGGTCTCCAAGTGCACGGAGTACACGAGGTGGCTCCCGACCTGCTGGTGGGTTCCGGCCCCCTCGGCGCGAACACCCTCGGGACGCTGGATTGCGTCGATGCCGAGTTGGGCTTTGCCGTGCGCCAGGCGCTGGGTGCCGTCGATGCCGGGCAGGCTGTCGTGGTGGTCCGGGGCAGGGTGCTGGCGATCGAAGGCGCGGAAGGCACCGACGCCATGCTGCAGCGCGCGGCTGAGCTGGCCAGCGGCGGTGGGCAGAGCGGTCCCGCAGGTGTCCTGACGAAAGGCCCAAAGCCCGGCCAGGAAATGCGTGTCGACATGCCGGTGGTCGGCCCGCGGACTGTCGCGCAGGCAGCGGCCGCAGGGCTTGCCGGCGTGGCTGTCGAGGCCGCAGCGGTGCTAGTCCTCGACCGTCCGGAGGCCATCGGGGTGGCCGATGCGCGCGGCCTTGCCGTCCAGGGATTCCCGGCTCTGCCCTGCGGGGCGAGCAGAGCCCGTGCCGCACCGCAGCCGGTGCGCACTGCGCGCGTGCTGGGTCGCGTCCGCCCTCGCCGGCGTGACGTCGTCGACATCGAGACCGGGCTCGCAGGCGTGTGGGCCTTGGCGCCCTTCGCAACGGGCTTCGGCGCCGTCGTGCTGCGCCGATACATCCTGGCCATCGAAGCCGCCGAAGGCACGCAGGCCATGCTGACGCGTGCAGCCGCGCTGCGCCGGCAATGGGGTCTGCGCCGGCGCAAGGCGGGCGTCCTCGTGCGCCGCGTCCCCGGCGCAGCCGGTGACAGAGATGCGATCGAGGCCGTGCTCGCGCAGACGGCGTCGATGGAGGCCGCAGGCCTGGCCGTCACCGGCCCCGCCGACGCGCTCGCGCCCTATGAGGAGGCCGCGTGGCTGGCGGACCGTCACGGGCTCTTCCTCGTTCTGTGCGAGGCGCCATGAGCGGCGAGGAACCGCAGGGCGGTCCGCCGACCGTCTCCGGGGCGAGCGCGAGGGAGCGCGTCTTCTCTGCGGAAGGGCAGGATCTGCGTCTGTTCATGGTGGCGGGCGAGCACTCGGGCGATGCGCTCGGTGCCAAGCTCATGGCGGCGCTGAACGAGGAGCGGCGCGGGCGGATTCGCTATCTGGGCGTCGGCGGCGCGCATATGGCCCAGCAAGGGCTCGTCTCGCAGTTTCCCATGGAGGAGGTGGCGGTGATGGGCATCGGCGCCATCATTTCCAGGCTGCCGACGCTCATCCGCCACATCCGCCAGACAGCGGCTGCAGCGGTGGCGGCCGAACCCGACGCGCTCGTGATCATCGACAGCCCCGAGTTCACGCACCCGATCGCCCGGCGCGTGCGGCGGCGCCGGCCGGAGATCCCCATCATCGACTACGTGTCGCCCAGCGTGTGGGCCTGGCGGCCCGGCAGAGCCCGCAAGATGCGGAGCTATGTCGATCACGTGCTGGCGCTGCTGCCATTCGAGCCCGATGCTCATTCTCGCCTTGGAGGGCCGGCGTGCACCTACGTGGGCCATCCGCTGATCGAGCGGCTGCCCTGGATTGCCGCGCTCGATGCCGCGCCGCTCGCCGAGCGTCTGGCGCTGCCGCCCGATACCTCGGTGCTCGTCGTGCTGCCGGGCAGCCGGCCGTCGGAGGTCGGCCGGCTGATGCAACCCTTCGGCGAGGCGCTCACGCGGCTGATCGAGAGGGGGCACAGGTTCGAGGTCGTCATGCCTGTGGTGGACTCGGTGCGCGGGCTCATCGAGCAGCACCTGCCGGCCTGGCCGAAGCAGCCGCTGATGGTCACCGGCGAGGAGGACAAGTTCCGCGCCTTCAAGCTCGCGTGCGCGGCGCTGGCGGCCTCCGGCACCGTGACGCTCGAGCTCGCGGTCGCGGGCACGCCGATGGTCGTCGCCTATAAGGTCGACCCGGTGATGGCGCCGCCGCTGCGGCTGATGATCAAGGCGCCCTCCATCGTGCTCGCCAACCTCGTGCTCGGCGAGCGGGCGTTCCCCGAGCTGATCCAGGAGTACTGCACGCCCGTGAACCTAGCGAGCGCGCTGGCGCCGCTCCTGCATGACGGTCCGGCACGTGAGAGGCAGCTCGCTGCCTTGGCGAAGGTGCCGGAGCGGCTGCGGCTGGCCCAGGGCACGCCCAGCGAGGCCGCGGCCGACATCGTGCTCGGTTACGCCGAGAATGGCCGCGGCTGGCCGCGCCCAGGCCCGTCGGCTGGGTCGCCTGCCTGATCAGCCCTTGGCGCCGGCTGCCACCTTGGCCCACGTGTCCCGCAATCCCACCGTGCGATTGAACACGGGTCGGCCGGGCGCGGAGTCGCGGTCGCGGCAGAAGTAGCCCTGGCGTTCGAACTGCACGGCATCCTGCGAGTTGCCGGAGGCGAGCGCCGGCTCGACCAAGGCGCCGGCCAGCACCTCGAGAGAATTTGGATTGAGGTCGGCAGCGAAGTCGGCGGCATTCGGATCGGGACGCGCGAACAGCGGATTGTAGAGCCGCACCTCCGCCTTCACCGCGTCCGCGGCCGACACCCAGTGGATCGTCCCCTGCACCTTGCGCCCGTCGGGTGGTGTGACGCCGCCGCGGGTCGCCGGGTCGTAGGTGCAGCGCAGCTCCACCACCTCGCCGGCCGCGTTCTTCACGGCCTCGCGGCAGGTGACGAAGTAGGCATAGCGCAGCCGCACCTCCCGGCCCTGGGTGAGCCGGTAGAACTTCTTGGGCGCATTCTCCATGAAGTCGTCGCGGTCGACGTAGAGCTCGCGCGAGAAGCGGATGCGCCGGCTTCCGGCAGACGCATCCTCGGGATTGTTGACGGCCTCGAGCTCCTCGACCTGGCCCTGCGGGTAGTTCTCGATCACCACCCTGAGCGGCCGCAGCACCGCCATGCGCCTTGGCGCGATGCGGTTCAGCACCTCGCGCACGGAGAACTCGAACACGCCAGCGTCGACCACGCTGTTGGCCTTGGCCACGCCGATGCGCTTGACGAAGTCGCGGATGGCCTCAGGCGGCACGCCGCGCCGGCGCAGGCCGGCGAGCGTGGGCATGCGCGGATCGTCCCAGCCCGACACGTGGCCTCCCCGCACCAGCTCGGTCAGCACGCGTTTGGAGAGGACGGTGTAGGTCATGTTGAGGCGTGCGAACTCGTACTGGCGCGGATGCGAGGGGACCGGCAGGTTGTCCAGGAACCAGTCGTAGAGCGGGCGATGATCCTCGAACTCGAGCGTGCAGATCGAGTGCGTCACGCCCTCGATGGCATCGGACTGGCCGTGCGCATAGTCGTAGCTCGGATAGACGCACCATTGGTCGCCCGTGCGCGGATGGGTGGCGTGCAGGATGCGGTAGAGCACGGGATCACGCAGGTTGATGTTGCCGGACCCCATGTCGATCTTGGCGCGCAGCACGCGGGCGCCGTTCGGAAACTCACCGGCACGCATGCGGTGGAAGAGATCGAGGTTCTCAGCCACCGTGCGTTCCCGGTAGGGGCTGTTCTTGCCGGGCTCCGTGAGCGTGCCGCGGTTGACGCGCATCTCCTCCTGGCTCTGGTCATCGACATAGGCCTTGCCGGCTCTGATCAGGTGCTCGGCCCAGGCATAGAGCTGCTCGAAGTAGTCGCTGGCGTGGTAGAGGTGCTCCCCCCAATCGAAGCCCAGCCAGCGCACATCCCGCTCGATGGCGTCGATATACTCCTGCTCCTCCTTGGTCGGGTTCGTGTCGTCGAAGCGCAGATTGCAGCGGCCGCCGTACTCCTGCGCCACCCCGAAGTTGAGGCAGATCGACTTGGCGTGCCCGATGTGCAGGTAGCCGTTGGGCTCCGGCGGGAAGCGGGTGATGATCGTCTTGTGTCGGCCGGATGCGAGGTCGGCCTCGACGATGTCGCGGATGAAGTCGCGCCCCGCTTCGCGCGGCGCCGCCGTCCCGGCGTTTGCCATTTGTTCCCACCTGCAGGTTCGTCTACAGACGCCTATCTGCCAAATCCGGTGCTGCCCGCCAAGCCGAGTTCAACTGGGCAGCACGCACGGCACCGCTTGGCGTCCGTGCCGGCGGTAGATGCGGAAATCGGCGTCGGTTGTAAGCACCAGGGGCTCGGGAAGCACCTCGGTCATGCGCACGAGGCAGGCATCGGCCAGGCTCATTGGCACATCCGCGTACTTCCGCATGAGCGCCAGCACTGGCTCCTGCTCCAGGCTGAGGCGGAACGACGCTACCACTGCACCGCGACTGAGCAGCCCCGTCAAAGGAGGGCGGCCGCGTCGTCCCAATAGAAAGAATCCCTCAGAGAGAACAGACTCACACGTCTGCCACGGTGGAGTATGGCGCGCCGCTTGCTCTACAGACCATACGTGGTGACGGTCCTGCCCATCGAGCAGTGCCACGAGAAAGCCGGCGTCAACGAGGACGTTTGCCGCCATAGCCCCAAAGCTTCAAGTAGTCCTTCTTGCGGGCGCTCAAGTCGCTGGGCAGTCCGTCGACCGAGCCGATCAGATCCGCGATGCCATCCAGAGCCGGCGGAAGCTCGATCGCCTTGCGCGCGCGTTCCAGACGCTCGCGAACGATATCAGACTTCGAGACGCGGCGTTTCTTCGACTCGGCCTCGATATCGGCAGCGAGGGCCTCGGGCAGACGTACCGTCAGGGTCTTCATACGATGCGTGTAATACATGGCGCTGCATCGCGCAATACACCCTCGACACCCGCCCCGCTCGGCTTGTATTGCCGCGTGTTTGGCTCTAGGCCGACACCCTAGCTCGAACGAAAGCCGCAACATGGCCGATACCGTCGTCACGCGCTTCGCGCCTTCCCCCACCGGCTACCTCCACATCGGGGGGGCGCGCACGGCGCTCTTCAACTGGCTCTATGCCCGCCACACCGGCGGCAGGTTCCTGCTGCGCATCGAGGACACCGATCGCGAGCGGTCGACCGATGCCGCCATCAAGGCGATCCTCGACGGGCTCTCTTGGCTCGAGCTCGAGTGGGACGGTGAGCCCATCTACCAGTTTCCGCGGGCGGCGCGGCACCGAGAGGTGGCCGATCAGCTGCTGGCGGCCGGCAAGGCCTACCGCTGCTACGCGAGCCCCGAAGAGCTGGCCGAGATGCGCGAGGTGGCGCGCAAGGCCGGCCGCTCCCGGCTCTACGACGGCCGCTGGCGCGACCGCGATCCGGCCGAGGCGCCCCCGGGCATCCGGCCCGTGATCCGCCTCAAAGCGCCGCTCGAGGGCGAGACCGTGATCGAGGACCGGGTGCAGGGCCGCGTGGTGTGGCAGAACGCCGACCTCGACGACATGATCATCGTGCGCAGCGACGGCACGCCCGTCTACAACCATGCCGTCGTGGTCGACGACCACGACATGGGCGTGACCCACGTCATCCGTGGCGTCGACCACCTGACCAACACCGCCCGCCAGGTGCAGCTCTACAGAGCCATGGGTTGGGAGCTGCCCGTTTTCGCCCACGTGCCGCTCATCCATGGGCCGGACGGGGCCAAGCTCTCCAAGCGCCACGGCGCGCTCGGCATCGAGGCCTATCGGGCCATGGGCTTCCTGCCTGCCGCCTTGCGCAACTACCTGGCGCGGCTCGGCTGGAGCCACGGCGACGACGAGATCTTCACGACCGCGCAGATGATCGAGTGGTTCGACATCGACGACATCAACAAGTCGCCGGGCCGGCTCGACTTCGCCAAGCTGGCCGACGTCAACAGCCATTACATCCGCCAGGCGAGCGAGGCTGAGCTTGTCCGGCGCATCAAAGACCTGCTGCCAGAGCTGGAGGGCGGCACCGAGCTCGCGGCAAGGATCGAGACGGTGGGCTGGGACCGCTTCGCCAAGGCACTGCCGTCGCTGAAGGAGCGGGCGAAGACTCTCAAAGATTTGATCGGCGGCGCCGGCTACCTGCTGGCGGGACGGCCGTTGGCTCTGGACGAGAAGGCCGCCAAGGTGCTCGATGCCGAAGCGCGCGTGACCCTCGCGAAGTTGCTGCAGCAGCTCGAGGCGGCGCCCGAGTGGGAGCCGCCCGCGCTGGAGGGGCTGGTGCGCGCCTTCGCGGACACGACCGGAGAGAAGCTCGGGAAGGTGGCGCAGCCTCTGCGTGCGGCGCTCACGGGGCGCACGGTGTCGCCGCCGGTGTTCGACGTGATGGCCGTGCTGGGGCGCGAGGAAGCGCTGGCGCGGCTACGGGATCAGGCCGGCTAGCGCCGGCTGCAGCGGCGGGGCGCACAGCACTTTTCTTCCCCCAACGCATAGCTTTTCGCACCTGCAAAATATATATAAGTAGGCAGGTCGCCCTTGGCCCGGAGGCCGGCATCGTCAGGCGATGCCACTCGCCTGCGGCGCGGTGAGGCGGCTGCTGATGGAAGGACGAGCCCCATGAACGCAAAGGACTTGGCGGACGCCGGCAAGAGCGCAACGCTGGCCGTTGGCAGCAATCAGCAGACGCATCTGCCGATCCGATCCGGCACCATCGGCCCCGACGTCATCGACGTGGGACGGCTCTACCGCGACACGGGCTGCTTCACCTACGATCCGGGCTTCACTTCGACGGCCAACTGCTCCTCGCGCATCACCTACATCGACGGCGACAAGGGCGTGCTGCTCTATCGCGGCTACCCGATCGAGCGGCTGGCGCAGCAATCGAACTTTCTCGAGGTCTGCTACCTGCTCCTCAATGGCGAGCTGCCGAGCAAGACCCAGTACGAGAACTTCCGCAACATCGTCACGCGCCACACCATGGTGCACGAGCAGATGACGCGGTTCTTCACCGGCTTTCGCCGCGATGCGCACCCGATGGCGGTAATGTGCGGCTCGGTCGGCGCGCTGTCCGCGTTCTATCACGACTCCACCGACATCAACGATCCCCAGCAGCGCGTGATCGCCAGTCATCGGATGATCGCCAAGATGCCGACGCTGGCGGCCATGGCCTACAAGTATTCGATCGGCCAACCCTTCATCTATCCCCGCAACGATCTCGACTACACGGCGAACTTCCTGCAGATGTGCTTTGCCGTGCCGTGCGAGCCCTACGTGGTGAACCCCGTCGTGGCGCGTGCGCTCGATCGCATTCTCATCCTGCACGCCGACCACGAGCAGAACGCGTCGACCTCCACCGTGCGCCTGGCCGGCTCGTCGGGCGCCAACCCCTTCGCCTGCATCGCCGCCGGCATTGCCTGTCTGTGGGGCCCGGCGCACGGCGGCGCCAACGAGGCCGCGCTCAAGATGCTGGAGGAGATCGGCACCGTCGATCGCGTGCCCGAATATGTGAAGAAGGCCAAGGACAAGAACTCCGAGTTCCGCCTGATGGGCTTCGGCCACCGCGTCTACAAGAACTACGATCCGCGCGCCAAGGTCATGCAGCAGACCTGCCACGAGGTGCTCGACTCGCTGGGTGTTAAGGATCAGCACATCCTGAAGGTGGCGATGGAGCTCGAGCGCATCGCCCTGCAGGACGACTACTTCATCGAGAAGAAGCTCTATCCCAACATCGACTTCTATTCGGGGATCACGCTCAGGGCGATCGGCTTCCCGGTGTCGATGTTCACCGTGTTGTTCGCGGTCGCCCGCACCGTCGGGTGGGTGGCGCAGTGGAAGGAGATGATCGAGGATCCGGAGCAGAAGATCGGCCGGCCACGTCAGCTCTACATCGGCGCCACCGAGCGTCCCTACGTCCCCATGGAGCGGCGCGGGTAGCTTCGCATTCATGTCGCCGGCGCGCCGTGCGCGTCGCGTCGGCCCGATGGTGCGCTGGATGAGCCGCTCTTTGCGGGCGGGCCGCCGGCGCAGCGACTGACGCCGTCGTCCCATCCGGCCGCCCGTGTCGCGGCACGAGCTCGCCTTTTTCGCCTTGCCGCTCCCATCCTCAGCGTGCTGGGATTGCCGGCGTCCCGGATCGGGGGCGGACGGGGGAGACGATGGCGCGGGTTGGCACGCCCGATGATGCCGGGGACCTGACGCGTGCCCCGGCGGGCCCGCCGCTGGCGCGCCTTTCCTGGATCGCCCGTCACCTCGAGGCCGAGCAGGACCGCTGGTTCCTGTGGCTGCCGGTGATGTTCGGCGCCGGTATTGCGCTCTACTTCCAGCTGCCAGGCGAGCCGTGGACGATGGCCGCCGTCCTACCGGCGGCGGCCGCACTGGCCGCCCACGTCGTGCTCGGGCGCGGCGGGGTGGCCGCATTGATGGCGGCCGCCGTCCTGGCGGCCGCGCTCGGCGTCGCAGCCGGCAAGCTGCGCACGGAGGCGATGCGGGCGCCGGTGCTGCAGGGGCAGGTGGGTCCGGTCGACCTCTACGGCTTCGTCGAGCTGGTCGAGCCGCGTCCGACGCGCGGCCAGCGACTCACCATCCAGGTGACGGCGCTCGAGAAGCACGAGGCGCACGAGTGGCCCTACCGCGTGCGCGTGCGCACGATGTCGGAGAACGGCGCACTGCAACCAGGCGACGCCGTGCGCCTCAAGGCCACGCTCAGTCCGCCGCCGGGGCCGTCTTTGCCGGGCGACTACGACTTCGCCCGCGCCGCGTGGTTCCAGGCACTGGGGGCGGTCGGCTATGCGACGACGGCCCCCGAAATCATGAAGGACGCGCCGCCGGCGCCGCTATCGTTGCAGGCGCTCGCTGCAGTGGCGCGGGTGCGGCAAGCAATCGGGCGGCGCGTCGTCGAGGCGCTGCCCGGACAGACCGGCGCCATCGCCAATGCACTGATCACGGGCGAGCGCGGCGGCATTGCCGAGACCACCAACCAGGCGTTCCGCGATGCCGGCCTCTTCCACATCCTGTCGATCTCGGGCCTGCACATGGTGATCATGGCGGGGGCGGTGTTCTTCACCATCCGCCTGGCGCTCGCCGCCATCCCGGCCATCGCGCTGCGCTTTCCCATCAAGAAGTGGGCGGCGGCGGGAGCCATGGCGGGAGCGTTCGGCTATCTCATGATCTCGGGCGCCGCCTTCGCCACGGTGCGCTCCTACATCATGATCTCCATCATGTTCCTGGCGGTGATGCTCGACCGCCCGGCGGTGGCGCTGCGCAACGTGGCCCTGGCAGCGCTTGGCATCCTGGTGGCGTGGCCCGAGAGCCTGTTCGATCCCGGCTTCCAGATGTCGTTTGCCGCCGTCGTGGCGCTGGTCTCGGCCTACGAGTGGCTGCGGGGCCGCGAGGAGGAGCGTGCGGCCTTCGCCATCCGCGGGGCGCCGCGCCACGTGCTGCGCTTCTTCGGGGGCATCATCGCCTCGACCCTGATCGCCAGCCTCGCGGTGGCGCCGTTCGGCATCTATCACTTCCACAACACGCAGCAGTTCGCCATCCTCGCCAATCTCGTCGCCATCCCGATCTGCAACGTGATCGTCATGCCCGCGGCGCTGGCGACGCTGGCCGCCATGCCGTTGGGGCTGGAGGTGCTGCCGCTATCGGTGATGGGGTGGGGCATCGAGGCGATGGTTTGGTGCGCCAACTGGGTCGCGGGCCTGCCGGGCGCGGTGGGGCGCGTGCCGGCCATCCCGACGCCGGCCTTCGTGCTCATGGTCCTGGGCGGCCTGTGGTGCACGCTGTGGAGCACGCGCTGGCGCCTCCTGGGCCTGGTGCCCATTGCCGCCGGGCTGATGCTGGCGCCGACGGCGCAGCGACCGGACGTGCTGGTGGGCCGCGGTGCGGCGCTCGTCGCGGTGCGCACTCCGGAGGGGAGGCTGTCCGCGCTGGCGGGGCGCGGATCGAGCTTCGAGCTTGCCCGCTGGCTCGAGCACGACGGTGACGGCCGCCCGCCGGCAGAGGCGGCGAAGGCTCAGGCCTTCCGCTGCGATGCCCATGGCTGCACGGCACGCGTGAAGGGTCTTCTCCTGGCGGTTGCCGGCTCGCCCGTTACGCTGCGCGACGACTGCGGGCTTGCCTCGATCCTGGTGCTGAGGCTTCCGGCGCCCACAGGCTGTAAGCCTCGAGGCCCGATGATCGACACCGACGCCGTCGCCGCAAGAGGCGCGCACGCCCTCTATGTCGAGAGCGGACGGGTGCGTGTGGAGTCGGTGGCCGATCAGCGCGGCGACCGGCCCTGGGCGCCGAGGCACGCCGCAGACGATCTTCATCCCGGGGAGCACGACGACGATTGGGCTCCGCGCGGGCGCCAGGGCCGATGAGCCTTGTCAAGCCGCGGCGATGCGGCAGCCTCAGCCGGTGGCGGCGCGGTCCTTGAAGAAGGTGTCGAGCTCGTCCTCGATGTTGCTGGCGGCCTGGCGCCAGTCGCCGCGGATGAATGGCCTCATATTGCCATTGGCGGCGGCGATAGGCGGCCTCGCCCCGGCCGGCTCGGCATACTCGACGCCCGGCAACGGCTCACGCGCCACGGGAAAAGCACCGATGCGGGCGGCGAGGGTGTGCAGCTCCTGCAGAATCGCGCCCCGCCGGGCCTCGTGCTCCGTCGTGATGTTGCGAACGTGCTGCAGGAGCTCCTGGTCGACGCGGCTCAACGCCTCTCCGAGCGCTCGCACGAGCTGCTGCTCGGCATCGGCAATCTGGCCGAGCCTTGCGCCCATCTCCTCGACAAGCTGGCTCATCTTCGTCATGCAAGAGCTCCTGCGTTGGTGCGGGTTGACGCCGAATCACTCTTTGCAGGGAGTTTCGATACGCAATCGGACGGAAATGAGAGCGTCTACCGCATATGCATCTCGAATCGGGACTCTAGCCGATTGCCGGCGCCGCCCGCGAGGCGCAAGCACGCTGCGTTGCCGCCAACCCACAGCAAGTGTGGGCCGAGGATTGTTGATACGTCGGAGGTTTCTTGCGCACCTGTGCCGCAGATGCCGCGTCGGCATCAGGGGATTCGCGGCAATGCCTGCGCTCAACGAACCCGATCGGGAGCGCCGGCTTCAGAACTTGCGGATGAGCCCTACCAGCCGGCCCTGTATGTCGACCTGGTCGGGGCCGAAGATGCGCGTCTCGTAGTTGGGGTTGGCGGCCTCGAGCGCAATCGAGGCGCCCTTCTTGCGCAGCCGCTTGAGCGTGGCCTCCTCCTTCTCGACCAGGGCGACCACGATATCGCCGTTGTCGGCGGTGTCGCAGCGCCGGCAAATGATGATGTCGCCGTCATTGATGCCGGCATCGATCATCGAATCGCCCTTCACCTCGAGCGCGAAGTGCTCGCCGCCGCTGACCATCTCCGGCGGAACGGAGATGTCCTGTGTGTGGTTCTGGATGGCGCTGATCGGGACGCCCGCGGCGATGCGGCCCATCAGCGGCACGCTGCCTGCGCGAATGTCGGCATAGCCGGGCGGCGGCGAGGCGAGCTGTGGCGTGCGGCGGGCGCTGCCTTCGATGACGTTGGGCGAGAAGCCGGTGCGGCGCTGCTGGGCGCTTTCCGATATGGCCTCGGGCAGCTTGATGATCTCGATGGCCCGGGCGCGGTGCGGAAGGCGCCGGATGAAGCCACGCTCCTCCAGCGCGATGATCAGCCGGTGCACTCCGGATTTGGACTGGAGGGCCAGCGCCTCCTTCATCTCGTCGAAGGAGGGCGGGACGCCCGTCTCCTGCAGGCGGGCGTTGATGAAGACGAGCAGCTCTTTTTGCTTGGTCGTGAGCATGAAAATCCCCGGTGATTGCAACGGCGCGACTCGACGCGGACCGTACAAACCGGGAACACCATAGATGTTCCGGGGATGTTCTGCAACTCGAATGTGCAGGCCGGGCCGGAACGGCGTCCCGTCGGGCGTCGTCGGGCGCGCGCCGTTGCCGCCTGCCTCTCAGAAATCGAGCGGCAGGATCGGCACGAGCGTGCCGGGCGCAGCAGGCGGCGCATGCGGCGGGCGCACGAGCAGGCAGTCCGCCTCGGCCAGCGGCGCCAGCAGCGAGCTGTCCTGAGAGCGGACAGGCGTGGCGAGGGGCAGGCCGTCGGCGGCGGTCGTGGTCGTCGCCCGCATGTAGTGCTGGCGTGCGCCGTTGGGCTCGAGTGCCACGGTGGCGCGGGCCTGGAGCGGGCGGTGGGCCTCGGCCGGGGCGCCCACCAGGGCATGCAGGAGCGGCACCAGGAACACGCGCGCGCAGACGAGGGAGGAGACGGGATTGCCGGGCAGGCCCAGGACGCGGGTTGCACCCAGCCGGCCGAACATCAGCGGTTTGCCGGGCCGCATGGCGATCTTCCAGAAGGCCAGCACCATGCCGCGTGCCGCGAGCACCGGGCCGACGAGATCATGGTCGCCCACCGATGCCCCGCCGATGGTGACGATCACGTCGGCGCCTTCGGCCAGGGCGAGGTGGCCGTCGAGGCTCTCGCGCGTATCCCCAGCGATGCCGAGAAGGCGAACGTCGGCGCCTGCGTTCTCCGCCATCGCCGCCACGCCCAGATGGTTGGAGGAGATGATCTGCCCTGGGCCGGGGCGACTCCCCGGAGGCACCAACTCGTCGCCCGTGGAAAGGACAGCCACGCGCGGGCGCCGCCGCACCGCAATCGTCCCGTGGCCCATGGCCGCTGCCAGCGCCACCTCCCGCGGCCCCAGACGGCGGCCCGCCTTCAGCAGCACCTCACCCTCGCTGAAATCGATACCCCTGGCTCGGATGTCGCTTTTGTCCGGCCGGCCGTCGCGCACCCTCACCCGCGTTGCGCCACCCTCCTCCTCCCGGCTCGCATTCTCCTGGATGACGACGGCGTCCGCCCCCGGCGGGACCGGCGCGCCGGTGAAGATGCGCACCGCCTGTCCCGGTCCCACGGTGCCCGCGAAAGGATGGCCCGCCGCCGCCTCGCCGATCAGCTCGAGGGTCGCCGGCAGGCTGGCAACGTCCGCCGCACGGACCGCGTAGCCGTCCATGGCCGAGGCATCGAACGGCGGCTGCGTGAGGAGCGCGGCCAGCGGCTCGGCGAGCGTGCGCCGGTGCGCGGTCTCGATGGCCACCCCTTCCGCCGGGGTCGGCTCGACGCCGTCGAGGATGCGCGCCAGGGCTTCTTCGACCGAGAGGGGCGGCATGGAGCTAACCCCTGGGTCCCGGATATTCGCTGCGCGAATTCCGGGATGATGGACAGTATGCCGTGGTGCCGGTCACGGGTTGCGATTTCCGCTCTTGTCGGCTGCCCGGTAGGTGCCGGAGCGGCCGCCGGTCTTCTCCATCAAGCGTATCTCGCCGATCACCATGGCTTTGTCGGCGGCCTTCAGCATGTCGTAGATGGTGAGGCAGGCGACGGCGACGGCCGTCAGCGCCTCCATCTCCACGCCGGTGGGGCCCGCCACCTTCACCTCTGCCGCCACGCGGATGCCCGGCGGCTCGCGCGAGGGCTCGAACGTCACGCCGGCCTTGGTGATCGCCAGCGGGTGGCACAGCGGGATCAGCTCATGCGTCTTCTTCGCCGCCATGATGCCGGCGATGCGGGCGGCGGCCAGGACGTCGCCCTTCTTGGCGCCGCCTTCCTCGATCAGAGCCAGCGTCGCGCGCGCCATGGCCACGAACCCCTCCGCGCGCGCCGTGCGCTGGGTCGCGGCCTTGTCCGAGACGTCGACCATGCGCGCCTCGCCCTTCTCGTCGAGGTGGCTGAGCTTGGTCATGGGTGGCACCACCAATTCCTCCCCCCCTTGTGGGGAGGGGTCAGGGGTGGGGGGAACCCCGACGACAGATGTTCTGCAATCCCCCCCTCCCTATCCCTCCCCCACGTCGTGTCGAAGACGCGCCTCCGGCACGAGGGGGGAGGGGATCCTGTTGCAGCAAGATGTGCGGCCGCACTCATCACACGGCTCCTGTGCCGAGCAGCGCGCGCGTCGCTGCGGCCACGTCGGCCTGGCGCATCAGGCTCTCGCCGACCAGGAAGGCGTGCACGCCGGCCTGGGCGAGCCGCTGCAGGTCGGGATTGCCGGCAATCCCGCTTTCGGCGATGACGATGCGGTTCTTCGGCACGATGGGTGCGAGCTGCTCCGTCGTCTCCAGCGTGGTCGCGAAGGTCTTGAGGTCGCGGTTGTTGATGCCGATCAGCCGGCACTCGAGCTTCAGGGCACGGTCGAGCTCCGCCCTGTTGTGCACCTCGGCGATGGCGTCCATGCCCCAGGCGGTGGCGTAGGCGCAGAGCGTGCCGGCCACCACGTCGTCGATAGCCGCCATGATGATGAGGATGCAGTCGGCGCCCAGCGCGCGGGCCTCCGCCACCTGGTAGCGGTCGAGCATGAAGTCCTTGCGCAGCGCGGGAAGGCCACCGGCCTCGCGCGCCTGCGTCAGATGCTCGGGCGCACCCTGGAAGGAGGGACCGTCGGTGAGCACCGAAAGGCACGTTGCTCCGCCCGCCTTGTAGGCCCGGGCGAGAGCCGCAGGATCGAAGTCCTCCCGGATCAGGCCTTTGGAGGGGCTCGCCTTCTTGATTTCGGCAATGAGCGCGGGGCGGCCGGCGGCAATCCTGGCCTCCAGGGCTGCCGCAAAGGGTCGGACCGGCGGAGCAAGGCGCGCGGCCTTCTCGATCTCAGCGAGGGGCCGCCGGGCCTGGGCCGCCTCGATCTCCTTGAGCTTGTAGGCGGTGATCTTCTCGAGAATGTCGGTCATGGCCTGAGATTACGCCGGGCGCCGGGAAGCTGCCACAGGAACCGGGTCGCGATGGTGTGCGCTTCACGAAGCCGGACAGGATAGCCGCCCGCACGGTGGCGGCAATGCCAAGGTCTGCGTTGTGGCGATCCCTGCAGGGAGGATAGCTTGAACAGGGCTGCCGCGGGACGGCGGCGAGGGAACTGGAGCGCTTGCGCGATGACCGATACTCCTGCCGGGATCGTAACCTACCGGGGCGCCGTGTCGGCCGGCCAGTGCGATCACATCGGCCACATGAACATCGTCTCCTACGGCGCCAAGTTCGATGAGGCGAACTGGGTGCTGTTCTGCGAGATCGGGCTCACGCCCTCCTACCTGCGCGGCGACCGCTGCGGCATGGCCGCGGTGCAGCAGAACATCACCTACAAGAAGGAGCTGTTCGCCGGGGACGCCATCGAGATCCGCTCCGAGCTTCTCGAGATCGCGGAGAAGCGCCTGCGCCTGCGCCACGAGCTACGCAACATCGAGACGGGCGAGGTGGCGGCGCTGTGCGAGATCACGGCGGTGCATTTCGACAAGCAGGGACACAGGGCGTGCGAGCTCCCGCCTGCGGTGCGTGCCGCGGCGCAAGCCCTGCTGGCAGGCGGGCGCTAGATGCTGGCTCCCGCCTCCCTCGCCATCGTCGCCGTCGCTGTGCTCGGGACCTCGTTCATCTCGGGCATCTTCGGCATGGCCGGGGGCATGATCCTGCTCGGCATCCTCCTGGTGTACATGGACGTGGCGCCGGCCATGGTGCTCTTCGGCATCATCCAGATGTCGTCCAACGGCTGGCGCGCGACGCTGTGGTGGCGACACGTCGACTGGTCGATCGTGTGGCGGTTCCTGGTCGGCTCCACGCTCGTATTCCTCCTGATGCGCACCGTTGCTCTGCTGCCGAGCAAGGCCACGCTCTATCTCACGCTAGGCCTCCTGCCGTTCGCTGCGGACCTGCTGCCCAAGCGCTGGAACCCCGACATCACGCGGCCGGGCATGCCCTACCTGGCCGGCGCCATCATCATCGTGCTGCAGCTGCTGGCAGGGGCCGCAGGGCACATCCTCGACGTGTTCTTCCAGCGCAGCCACCTCGACCGCAAGACCATCGTCGGCACCAACGCCGTGACGCAGGTGATGGGGCACGTCTACCGCGTGCTCTATTTCGGTTCGTTCGAGGCGGCCATCGATACGAGTGTGCCCTGGTGGGGCTACGTCGGCGCCATCGTGCTCGCGTGCGCGGGCACGTCGCTCGCGGCCACGGTGCTCCTGCGCATGACCAACGAGGGCTTCCGCATGTGGAGCCGGCGCGTCACCATCGGCGTGAGCACGGCCTACCTGCTGCGCTGGTTCTGGCTGGTGGCGACGCCGTGATGTCGGCGCGACCTTCCGATCCTGGCCCGGCCCCCTCCCCACCCCGCGTGACGGGATAGGGAGGGGGATGGCCTGCCCTCTCTGGTAAAGGTCGGCCTAGTGTCCCGAACCCGAAGTTCGCACACAGTTTGCGGCAGCCGGGTTTGCGAACTTCGGGTTCAAAAGGGACACTAGAATCATAAAGTTGCTAGTGTGGCTTTGGTTCAGAAGTTCCCTCACCACCTAGCCGCAAGCGGTGGGGAACTTCTGAACCGCCACACTAGCGGCCGCTATAGGCGTTGAGCGCCACGAAGTGCGCGCCGACGTCGACATGGATGTGGCTCATGTCGGAGTAGGTCATGGTGCCGCCGGACTTGTGGTTGGCGATGAGCCAGCGCACCACCTCGGCCTTGCGCCGGCCGGCGCTGAAGTCGATCGCCTCCCCCGTCGCGTGCTTGGATATGCGGCCCGACCCGGCGATGCGCGCCCCCGGCCGGCAGGTGGAGATGATCTGCATCGGGCCGAACTGGGCCTCGATGCGCTCGAGCAGCGCACGGGCCGCCGGCTTGAGGCAGCCACGGCCGTCGTTGCGCGCGTGAGCGCGGGGTGCAGGCTTGGCGCCCTCCGGCGGCAGCAGAGGCTGCAGCTGAGGCAGGTCGAGGCCCCGCGGAGACGCCGCGGCAAGCAGTTGCAGCTTCGGCGGCGCCGCCTTCGCCTCTGCCGGCGCAGCTGCAGCCGTGATGGCCTTGGCCGCGCTTGGGCCGGGAGACTTGGCCACGTCGTGCTTGCGTGACCTGCGGTGGCGCGCGGCGCGATGCCGTCGGCGCCGCTCGGCATAAGCCTCGCCGTCCTCGTCGTCGCGCTCCCAGCTGCGGCCGTGATGCTCGCGGTAGGCCCGGCGCGGATGCCAGCCATCGTCATCGTCAAAGGATCGCGCGCTGGCCGGCGACGCGAGGACGCACAGCGCAACGGCGGTGGCCGCGGATAGAAGCCGCTTGTTCATGTTGTCTCCTGGGTATTGCTCGGATTTCAGGTTGCGCCCGAGTGCTTTCGCACGGAGAAGACCTCGAGCGATGAGGCAGCCACGCCTACCGGGGATGCAGCTCATCCCTGACGAGGCACGCGGCTGTCCCACGAGCGTGAAAGGCATTGGAGGAGCGCGCGGTCCCTGTTCTCCCTCGGACGCGCCCAGGCCCCGCTCGCGGGCGCCGCGTTCTCGGCGGCGCCTGTGGCGTCAATGGGGCGAAGTTTTCACGTTGAGTTGCAGGATGTTTCCGCTCTCAATCAAGAAAAGAGATGAAGGGGCGGGTGCCGGTGCGTGCCGCCCGCGACGCATGGGCGCAGATGATCGCAATCGCCCCCTCAGGCCAGCGTGGCCGCGAGCTCCGCAAAATCGGCGACGATGAGGTCGGGCTGGTGCGGGGTCTCGCCGAAGGGGCGCTTGCGCCGGTCGATGAAGGCGGTGCGCATGCCGTAGGCCTTGGCGCCGATGCAGTCGAAGGCATGGTTGGCGACGAACAGGATCGAGGAGCGGTCGAGCCCGAGCAGCGCCTCGGCACAGGCGTAGGTCTTCCAGTGCGGCTTGAAATAGCCGGCCTCCTGCACGGAGATGACGCGGTCGAAGGGGAAGCCGATATGAGGCCCGGCAGCCTTCAGCATGTCACGGTCGCCGTTGGAGAGGATGGCGAGCTTGTAGCCGGCGCCGCGGAGCTTCTCGAGCGCGACTATGACGTCGGGGAAGGGCTTGAGCTTCTCGATCTCGCTCACCAGCCAGCGCACCTCGTCCTGGCTGTAGGCGATGCCGCAGCGGTCCATGACATAGGACACCGCGCGGTGGCCGATCTGGCGGTAGGGCGTGTGGCCGCGGTCGAGCAGCGCGTCGATCATCGAGTTCTCGAAGTGCGTGCGCCGCCACCAGGTCACGAAGCTGTTGGGCGAGCCGTCCCAGCCCTTCTTCCTGAGGAAGGGCGTGACCGCCTCCGTGAGGCCCCGCTGCATGTCGACGATGGTGCCGTACTGGTCGAAAGCCAGCGCCTTGATCTCGCGCTTGAGGATCTCGGTGCGTTCCACGATCTGGGTCTCCTTGCATTGTCGTGTGCAGGGCGGCTCACTGTCCTGGGACCCGCGGGAGGACGGAGGCTGGAGCGCCTCAGGCCTTGGCGCTGGGGAGGGCGGAGACGCTGGCGAACCCGTGGTTGAGGTGGATGCAACTGCGGACGCGGCGCGGGCTCGGGTGTCGACCATAGTGCCAACGGCGCGAAAATCTAGGCCGCTGCCGCCGCCATCTGCCGCAGGGCGTCAGCCGTAGCGGCATCGGCCGGGAAGAAGGCTTCCAGCGCCAGCTCAGAGAGCGTGATGTCGAGCGGCGTGCCGAACACGGTTGTCGTGCTGAGGAACGAAAGTGTGCCGGCCTCGGTGGCGAGCTGCAACGGCACGAGGATGCCGGCGAAATCGCGCTGGTTCGCGGGCCTGGGGGGGCTGGTTGGGCCGAGTGCCGGATAGGCGGCAAGTTCGCCCATGAGCGTGGACAGCGCCGGGTCGGCGGAGACCTCGATCTGCCGGCGCAGGCGCGCGAGCAGGTGCGCGCGCCACTCGGGCAGGTTGGCGATGCGGGGCGCCAGCCCCTTGGGGTGGAGGCTGAGGCGCAGCACGTTGACCGGCGGCTGGAGCAGGGAGGGATCGGCGCCTCCGATCAGCCGACCGACCGCGCTGTTGGCGGCAACGAGCGTCCAGTGCCGGTCGACGGTCAGAGCCGGATAGGGCTCGTGGCCCGCGAGCACCAGGTCGATGGCCTGACGCGCGGACTTGAGCGCCGGGTCCTGCAGAGGTCGCTCCGCAAATACGGGGGCGAAACCTGCCGCAACGAGCAGCACGTTGCGCTCGCGCAAGGGCACGTCGAGCTGCTCGGCCAGATGCAGCACCATGTCGCGCGAGGGCAGCGACCGGCCGGTCTCCAGGAAGCTCAGATGGCGCGTGGAGATGTCCGCCTCGCAGGCGAGGTCGAGCTGGCTCATGCGCCGGCGCTGCCGCCACTCGCGCAAGAGATCGCCTACCGATTGCGTCGCCATCGTCATGCCTCGACCCTAGCACGCGACCCTCGCGCGCTCCCATTACCGGCGAGGTAATCGACCGTGCGCTCCCCATCGCCGACGCTGGCGGGCACGACCCCTTATCGAGGAGATCCCCATGACAGAGACAGCTGGCAAGCCCGCAACCGGTTACATCTACGTGGAGATGACGATCCGCGACCCGGACCGCTTCAAGCAGTACACGGCGCTGTCGGCCCCGGCCGTGCAGGCCGCAGGCGGGCGCTACGTGGTGGCTGGCGTGAAGCCCCAGGTGCTTGAAGGCACCTTCGGCGCCCACCGCGTCGTGGTGGTGCAGTTCCCCACGCTGGAGCAGGCCCGGTCCTTCTATCACTCGGCCGCCTATCAGGCGGCCAGGCAGAGGCGGCAGGGCGCGGCGGAGTTCAAGATGCTGCTGCTGGAGGGTGCCGCTTAGCCCGCGAATTGTTGGGGCTGTCGTCCGCGGTTTAGTATGGTCCCAAGGTGACAAGGGGTCAGACCCCTTACGAAGCTGATGAGGAAACGCCATGGGCATGGTCGACGGCAAAGTGGGCATCATCACCGGTGCGACGAGCGGCATCGGGGCGCGGACGGCGGAGCTGTTCGTGGAGGAAGGCGCCAAGGTCGTCTTCACCGGCCGGCGCAAGGCCGAGGGCGAGGCGCTGGCGAGGAAGCTTGGCGCCAACGCCCGCTTTGTGCAGGCCGATGCGACGCTGGAGGAGGACTGGAAGCGGGTGATGGCCGAGACGGCCAGCGCATTCGGCGCGCGCCTCGACTATATCTTCAACAATGCCGGCGGTCCGGCCCCGACGGGCAGCATCACGTCGGTGCCGGTCGATGGCTTCGATGCGGCCATGGCGCTGCTGGTGCGTTCGGTGATGCTCGGCATGAAGCACGCGGGCGCGATCATGATGCGGCAGCGCGCGGGCAGCATCATCAACAACGGCTCGATCGCCGGGCATCAGGCGGGATACTCCACCTCCATGATCTACGGCGCGGCCAAGGCGGCGGTGAACCACCTGACGCGTTGCGTCGCCATGGAGATGGGCGAGCACAACGTGCGGGTGAATTCGGTATCACCCGGCGCCATCGTCACCGGCATCCTGCCCAAGGCGCTGGGGATGGACGCGCGCAAGGCCGACGAGGCGACGGATAAGATCAAGGAGATCTTCGCCAAGGCGCAGCCGATCCCGCGTGCCGGCCTTCCGGACGACATCGCCCAGTGCGTGCTGTGGCTCGCCTCGGACCGCGCGACCTTCGTCAACGGCGCCGACATCGTGGTTGACGGCGGCGTGCTGGGCGGGCGCAACTTCACGCAGCACCACGAGGGCCTCAAGCACGTGCGGGCAGCGCTCGGAATGTGATGAGCGTGATGGGCGAGGGTCAGACCCCTCGCCTCCACCGTTGCGATAATCCATACACGTCGACGCGAGGGGTCTGACCCCATGGCTTTCCCTAAGACGCCCGCGCTGACCACCGATTGCGTGGCGGTCGATGCCAGGGGGCGGGTGCTGCTGATCCGGCGCGGCAATCCGCCGTTCACGGGCAGATACGCACTCCCGGGCGGCTTCGTCGAGGTCGGCGAGACGGTGGAGGATGCCTGCCGGCGCGAGCTCATGGAGGAGACGGGCGTCAAGGCCGGCCGGCTCGAGCTGATCGGCGTCTACTCCGACCCCGGGCGCGATCCGCGCGGACACACCTGCTCCGTGGCGTTCCGGACGCGGGTGGCGCGGGCGACGCCGAAGGCAGGGGACGATGCGGCGGCGGCGGAATGGGTCAGCGACTGGACTAAGGTGGAGCTGGCCTTCGATCACGCAAGGATCCTGGGCGATGCCGGACGCCTGATGCGGCGGAAGGCGGTCTGATAAATTCGCGCGTCAGGTTGAACCCGGCCAGGCCTTCGGCGCCACGACACACGCTCCGCCCACGTCCTGAGCCTGTCGAAGGACGGACTACGCAACGCCAATCGTGCTTCGACAGGCTCAGGACGGGGTTGGGGCGTGTGGCGTGACATCCCGGGGCGGGTCGAGCCTTCTGATGGGTGTGACTCTGGGAAGTGCCGTGAATGGATCGGCCAGCGATCGGGGCATCTTGGACCTTTCTGCAACGTGGCGTAAGGGTGTCGGACCCGCAGCGTCCGACACCGGGAGGAGAAGCAGATGAGCGACTTCAAGGGCAAGGTGATTCTCATAACGGGAGGCGGCACCGGCCTCGGCGCGGCCATCGCCATCGGTGCGGCCGAGCGCGGCGCCAAGGCCTTGCTGCTCAATTACTCCAGGAGCCGTCAGGAGGCCGAGGCGACCGCCAAGGCCGTCGAGGCCGCCGGCGCCGAGGCCCGGCTGGTGCAGGGCGACGTGGGTGAGGATGCGGACTGCCGCAAGATCGCAGCGGCGGCCGAGCCCTACGGCAAGCTCGACGTGCTGGTGAACAACGCCGGGATCACCAAGCACGTGCCCAAGCATTCCGATCTGGATGGCCTCACGAAGGAGGACTTCCTGCGCATCTATGCCATCAACACGGTGGCGCCGTTCCAGATGATCCGCGCCTGCCGCAGCCTGCTCGAGGCGGCGGGCTCGGCGAGCGTGCTCATGACTTCCTCGATCGCCGGCGTGACGGGCGGCGGCTCGTCGGTGGCCTATGCCGCGTCCAAGGGTGCGCTCAACACCATGACCCTGTCGCTCGCGCGGGCGCTGGCCCCGAAGATCCGCGTCAACGCCATCTGCCCCGGCTTCATGGACACGCGCTGGTTCAGCGACGCCTACGACAAGGACACGGCCCAGCGCATCCGCGACAACGTGCGGAGCTCGACGCCGCTGCAGGTGGTGTCCACCGCCGAGGACGTGGCCGATGCGGCCTTATTCCTGATCTCGGATGCGGCGCGGCGCATCACCGGCGAGACGCTGCTCGTCGATGCCGGGCAGCATCTGGGCACGCTGCCGCCCAGGGCGCGGTGAGGGTGGGAAGGACGGGCGGCAGATAGCGGGCAGGGAAAGAGGCGAGCGAGGATTACCCGTCACGTAATCGCTTTCGGGAGCCGGCTCCGCGATGCTGCGCGCGTAACGCAGACGAAAGGAGCCCTCCCATGTCGACAATCCATCCCACACCGTTCCTTCGCAACGTCCTGCTGCTCGATGCAGCCGCCAGCGGCGCCACCGGCCTGCTGCTGATTGCCGGCGCGGGCTTGCTGGACGGCCTGCTCGGGCTGCCGGTGGCGCTGATGCGCGAGGCGGGCTTGATCCTCATCCCTTACGTGGCGTTCGTGGCCTGGGCCGGCACGCGCGAGCGCGTCCCCCGCGGCGCCGTCTGGGCGATCATTGTCGCCAACGCGCTGTGGGCGGTGGGCAGCGCCGGCCTGCTGGTGAGCGGACTCGTTGCGCCCACGCTGCTGGGATATGCCTTCGTCCTCGCCCAGGGCGTCGTGGTGGCGCTGCTGGGAGAGCTGCAATACGCCGGCCTGAAGCGGCAGGACGCGGTTGCGGCGTGACCTGCGGCTTCAGCCGCCGTCCCAAGCGATCCTTGTGCTGAGCTTGTCGAAGCACGAGGGTCGCGCTTGGTGCTCGTCCTTCGACAGGCTCAGGACTAGGGTAGAATGCCCACGGTCCGGGCCCACATCAAGGCCGGAAGCGGGCGAGGTAGTAGGCGAGGTCGGCGAGGTCGGCATCGCCGAGGCCGCGCACCGCCTCCGCCATCGCCGCCTGCGTGCCGACGCGGACGCCCGCCTGATAATCCTTGAACGCCCTGAAAAGATAGCCCTCGCGCTGGCCGGCAAGACGCGGCATCTGCTCGCGTCCGGAGTAGTCGGGGTTGTGGCAGCTGGCGCACAGCCTGATCCTCGCCAGATCCGCACCGCGGCGGTAGCGCGCGGCCTCGATGGTGTCGGTCAAGGGTGGCGGTGCGGGCAGGCGCGCAACGTAGTCGGAGATGGCGGTGAGCTCGGCGTCGCTCATGTCCTTGGCGACAGTGTTCATCTCCGGGCTCTTGCGGCGGCCTTCGCGGTAATAGAACAGCTGGTACATGACGAACAGCTTGGGTTGTCCGCCGATGGTGGGGATGTCGGGGTTGGCCGGCTGGCCGGTCTCGCCGTGACAGGCGGCGCAGGCGGCGATCTTGTCCTGCAGCGTCTGCGCCGACGCGTTGCCGGCCGAGAGGACACCCGCGGCGAGCGAGAGAATGGGCGCGAAGGCGATGAGCCTTCGCGCCCTCGGTTGCAGGCTACTTGCCATACGAGACGCGATAGATGGCGCCGGCGTGGTCGTCGGAAACGAGCAGCGATCCATCCGCCATCACCAGCACGTCGACCGGGCGGCCGAGATACTGGTTGTCCTTGACGAAGCCCTCCAGGAACGGCTCGACCTTGGTGACCTTGTTGCTGGCATCGACGTAGGCGACCGACACGTCCGCATACTTCTTGGTGCGGTTCCAGGGGCCGTGGCGGGCGATGAAGATGGCGTTGCGATACTTCTGCGGGAACATGGTGCCCGTGTAGAAGCGCATGCCGAGCGGCGCCGCGTGCGGACCCAACAGAGCCGCCGGCTTGACGTAGTCATCGCAGCTCTTGCCCCAGCCGAACTCGGGATCGGTCATCATCCCCGAGTGGCAATAGGGGAAGCCGAAGTTGTCCTTGCCGGGGTTGGCGACGCGGTTGAGCTCGTCGATCGGCATGTCCTCCGACAGCCAGTCGCGCTGGTTGTCGGTGAACCACAGCTCCTTGGTGCGTGGGTGGAAGTCGAAGCCCACCGTGTTGCGCACACCGCGCGCCACGATCTCCTTGCCCGTGCCGTCGGCATTGATGCGGAAGATCTGCGCGTACTTCTCCGGGTCCGGGTCGCAGATGTTGCATGGTCCGCCGACGGGCACATAGAGCTTGCCGTCGGGCCCGAACTTGATGAACTTCCAGCCGTGCGGGATATCGCCCGGCAGCTTGTCGTAGACGACGACCGGCGCCGGCGGTTTGTCGAGGTTGTCCTCGATGTTGTCGTAGCGGGTGATCTGCTTGGGCGTCGCCACGTAGAGCGAGCCCTTGTTGAACTCGATGCCGTTGGGCAGCTCGAGCCCGCTGGCGAGCACCTTGGTGACGCGCTTGCCCTTCTCGCCGGTGACCGCATAGATCTTGCCGGCGACGAACAGCGAGCTCACGAACACGGTGCCCTTGTCGCCGCGCCTGATCCCGCGCGCATCGAGGATGCCGCTCTGGTAGACCTCCACCTTGAACCCCGGGGGCGCCGTGAGCTTCGGCAGCTCCGCCTCGGGCGTCGGCACCGGCGGGGCCGCGACCGGGGCCATCTTGGCGGTCACCTCGCCCTTGGGCCGGCCGACGGCCCAGAACGGCTCCTCCTCCTTCTTCTCCTGGGCAAACGTCGCGGTCGCCGCCACGAGGCAGGCGGCAAGCGCAGACACGGCCACGAGGCCGCGCGGGCTGGGGCTCGGATGCATGGGCGTTCCTCCTCTTCCCTGGGTGCGTGGCCTGTTCCGGCCATTCGCGCCAGCGTTGTTAGCAGGCTAGCGTGACTGAATCGTGGGCGTGCACAGTCGGCGACGGCAATGAATTCTGCAGCGATGCGCACAGTGACGAAACGTAACCCCGCCGCCGAAGCGATGGCAATGGTGTGGGTACCTCCCCACCCGCGGCAGCACCGCTCTGATCAGGTCAGGCGGCGCATCGGGATCGACCAGGCGAGTGCCATGCCGATGCCGGCGAAGGCGGCGACGGTGAGGAACGCGGCGCGGAAGGCGACGGCGACCTCGGCGAGGATCACGGCCTGGCGCTCCGCCGTCAGATCCTGGATGGCGACGGGGCCCTGCTGCACGAGGGTGGCAAAGAGCGGAGCGGATCCCGGATCGCTGAGCGCCAGGGCCGCGAACAGGACGGTGCCGACGAGCGCGGTGCCGACGGCGGCGCCGATCGAGCGCGACAGCTGTACGGAGGCGGCGGCAGAGCCGAGCGAGGTGGTGCCGGCGGCGTTCTGCACGGTCACCTGCACCACGCCCATCACCGTGCCCATGAACACGCCGCTGAAGAAGAGGTAGACGCCGAGCTGCCACATGCCGAGGCTGCCGGCGAAGGCGGCCAGCAGCAGCAGGCACACGGTGGCCACCATCAGGCCGACGGCGGGGAAGATCATGGTGCGTCCGGTGCGGCTGACGATGCGGCCGGTGACCATCGAGCCGGCGCCGATGCCGAACATCAGCGGCAGCAGCAGAAGGCCGGTCTCGGAGGCAGAGGCGCCGCGCAGCACGCGCAGATAGATGGGCAGGAAGGTGATGAGCGAGACCAGCGTGGCGCCGTGGCAGGCGGCGAGCGCATCGCTGCGCCAGATCGTGGCCTGGCGCAGCAGGTGGATCGGCAGCAGGGGGTAGATGGCGCGCTTCTCGCGCAAGACGAGGGCGAGGAGCGCCGCGAAGGCGATGCCCATCAGCAGCGCGAACCCGGGCAGCATGCCCGCGCGCATGCGCTGGGCCTGCTCGAGGGCGAACAGGAGCGGCCCTATGAAGGCGATGAACAGCACGAGGCCCATGGTGTCGAAGGTCCAGGGCTGGTTGCGGCCCGGCCGCGGCTCGAGCCGTAGCGTCAGGGCGACTGCCGCCAGCCCCAGCGGCAGGTTGATGAGGAAGACTGAGCGCCAGCCGAAGTGCTGGGTGAGCAGGCCGCCGACTACCGGCCCGAAGGTCGACGACGTCACCATGACGCCGGCGAGGTAGCCCTGGTAGCGGGCGCGCTCGCGTGGCGGAATTGTCTCGCCGATCAGCGCCTGCGAGAGCGTCATGAGACCGCCGCCGCCGAGCCCCTGGAGGATGCGGGCGACGGTCAGCATCTCGACGCTGACCGACATAGCGCAGAGCAGGGAGGACACTAGGAAGATCCCCAGCGCCGCGAACATCATGGGGCGGCCGCCGTAGACGTCGCGGAGCTGGCCGTAGACCGGGGCCGCGATGGTGGTTGCCACGAGGTAGGCGACGACCACCCAGGAGACCCGCTCGACGTTGCCCAGCGTCGCGGCTATGGCCGGGAGCGCGGTGGCGACGATGGTCTGGTCGACGACGGCCAGGAACATCGGCAGCATGATCGAGGGAAAGACGGTGAGGAACAGGCTGCCGGCAGAGGGCTTCGGTGCAACGTCGTCTTTCATGCGAGTTCCCGGGACCGGCGCGGGGCCCCGGCCCCGGTCGGCGCGCCGGTGCCTTAGCACGGATGCAGCCACAGGATGAAGCGCGGGCAATCGGCCGCAGTCCCGCTACGCACGCGCCGGCGCCGCGGCCCGCGAGCGCGGCGGCCGGGCACGCTTCAGCAGTCGGGCCACGAGCCGGAAGAGGAGGAGCGCGGCCACCAGCGCGGCGTAGATCACGGGCTCGGCAGGCCAGGACTTCACCACCATGATGAAGTGGACCGCAGCGGCGGCTGCCGCCGCGTAGACGAGGCTATGCAACCTCTGCCATGCAGCCCCGCCGAGGCGGCGGATCATGGGTGCGTTGGAGGTGACGGCGAGCGGCGTCAGGATCGCGAACGCCAGCATGCCGATCGTGATGTAGGGGCGCTTGACGATGTCGGCCCAGATGGCGGCGAGGTCCAGCCCCTGGTCGAGCAGGGTGTAGACCGTGAGGTGCAGGGCCGCATAGTAGAAGGCGAGCAATCCCAGCGCGCGGCGGTAGCGGACGAGATTGGGCCCGCCGAGGCGGCGCAGCGGCGTGATGGCCAGACTCGCGATCAGGAACCGCAGGGCCCACAGGCCGAGCGTGCGCTCCAGCGTCTTCTGCGGGTCGGCCCCGAGCTGATCCATGACGCCGAGATAGAACGACGAGACCGCCGGCATCATGCCGAAGAGGTAGATCGCGCGCCTTGCCGGGTCGGAGCCCAGGAGAAATCGGCGGATCGGGGACGGTGACGAGGGTTGGCGCGCGGGCATTGGTCAGTAGTTGGCCTTGAGGTCGAGGCCCGTGTAAAGGCTCGCCACCTGCTCGCCGTAGCCGTTGAACGGCAGCGTGGGGCGGCGCTTCACGAACAGCCCGCTCTCGCCGATGCGCCGCTCCGTCGCCTGGCTCCAGCGCGGATGATCGACGGCCGGATTGACGTTGGAATAGAAGCCGTACTCGTGGGCGTTCTGCAAATTCCAGGAGGTCTTGGGCTGCATATCGGTGAGGCTGATGCGCACGATCGACTTGATGCTCTTGAAGCCATACTTCCAGGGCACCACCAGCCGGATCGGCGCCCCGTTCTGGTTGGGCAGGGTCTCGCCGTAGAGGCCGATGGCCACGATCGTGAGCGGATGCATGGCCTCGTCGAGGCGCAGGCCCTCGACGTAAGGCCAGGGCAGGGGCTGGAAGATGCCGCGCTGGCCCGGCATCTCGGCCGGCCGCACCACTGTCTCGAAGGCGACATACTTGGCGCTGCCCTGCGGCTCCACCCGCTTCAGCACGTCGGCCAGCGGCACGCCGATCCAGGGGATCACCATCGACCAGCCCTCCACGCAGCGCATGCGGTAGATGCGCTCCTCGAGCTGGGCGGGCTTGATAAGGTCGTCGAGGTCGTAGTCGGCCGGCTTGCCCACGAGGCCGTCGATCTTCACCCTCCAGGGCTTCGTTGTGAGGGTGTGCGCGTTCTTGGCAGGATCGCCCTTGTCGGTGCCGAACTCGTAGTAGTTGTTGTACGTGGTGACGTCCTTGAGGGGGGTCAGCGCCTCGTCCGTGGTGGAAAGCGGGCTCTTGGCTGCCGTTAAAGCCGCGGCCCGGGCGCTGCCGACCGGCAACGTCGCTGACAGGGCTGCGCCGAGCCCCAGCGCCCCGGCGCCGACGATGAAATCCCGCCGACGCAGATAGATTTCCCTGGGCGTGATCTCGGACGGGCGGATGTCGCTGGGACGCCGGATGAGCATGGCGAGAACCTCTCCGTGGGCTGCGCTCCTGCTGCTGCATGAGAAATAGAGGTGCGCGGCCCAGGGCGGAAGGGAAATTCCGTTCTCCTGACGGGGATGTGACTCGAGCGTGAGCGCAGCGGGTGGGCGCGGCGCGCAGGCGTTGCGCTCTCCGCTCGGATCGGCTCAGGCCGGGGCGACGACGCGCTCGATGTCGTCCGTGCTCTTGACCCAGGCCAGGTCGCCGCGCCGCAGCATGTAGTTGACGTGCGCCTGCACCTCGCTGAAGGCGAAGCTCATCTGGTGCGGGTCGAGCTGCCGCGAGAACAGCACAGGCACCAGCTCGGCCGCCGAGCGCGGAGCGGCGCGGCACGCCTCGGCGATCGCCGCGCAGCGAACCTCGTGATGGGCGATCAGGGCATTGCTGCGCTCATGCAGGCCGTAGAAGGGCAGCTGGTGTCCGGGCAGGACCAGAACGTCGGGAGGGATCTGGGACCGCAGCTCGTTGAGCGAGCGCACGTAGAGACCGAGCGGATCGCCCTCCGGATCCACCGCCCACACGCTGATGTTGGGCGTTATCTTGGCGAGCACCTGGTCGGCGGCGAGGAACACCTTGTCGGCCGCGCAGTAGAGCATCACCTGCTCGGGCGCATGGCCATTGCCGGTCAGCACGTCGAACATGCGCCCGCCGATCTCGATGCTGTCGCCCGCAACGAGACGGCTGAACGTGGGCGGCAGGCCGGACACCATCTTGAGGTAGCCGTGACCCTGGGTGGCGACCCGCTGGGTGGTCTCGGGATCGAGGCCGTGGCGCAGGTAGAAGTCGCGATAGGGCTTGGCGTCGAGAGCGCCGGGGCTCAGCGAGATGTTGGCGCAGGACAGATAGCTCGTCTGGCTCGTCAGCAGGGGCAGGCCGAATCGCTCGCACAGCCAGCCGGCGAGCCCGATGTGGTCGGGATGGAAGTGCGTGACGATGAGCCGAGTCAGGGGCCGGCCCGCCAGCGGGCCGTTGGTCAGCGCCTCCCATACCGCGCGCGTGGGGTCGTTGCCGATGCCGGTGTCGAGGACCGCCCAGCCCCGGCCGTCCTCGATCAGGTAGACGTTGATATGGTCGAGGCGGAAGGGGAGCGGGATGCGCGCCCACAGAATGCCTGGGGCGACCTCGATGACCCGGCCCGGCTCGGGCGGCTGCGGGGCGGGAAATACCAGGGGAGCGTCGGTTTTGGTCAACATGCCATCCACTTAATAGCGGGTACGGCGCTTTTGCACTGCACCCAAACGTCGCGGGATGGCAGCCATGCACGCGAATTGCTGCAGCGAATCGGCCCGCCTTCCCGCCCGGGAGCGGATAGAGTGCCCCAATGATGGAGACGCTGGCAGCACCCAAGCACAATACGCGCGGCCTCCTTCTGCTCGCGGTGGTGGTGCTGGCATGGGGCACCATGTGGCCCGTGAACAAGGCTCTGCTCGCCTACATGACGCCGATCTGGTCAATCGCGCTGCGCACCTGCATCTCGGCGGCGGCCCTGTTCACGATATCGCTCACCGCGACCGGCCTCGTCGCCCCCCGTCGCGGCGATGCCCCGGTGCTGATCAGCATGGTGCTGCTGCACATGGTGGCCTTCACCATCCTCTCCCAGCTCGCGCTGCAGGTGGTGCCGGCTGGCCGCTCCACGGTGCTGGCCTACACCAGCGTGCTGTGGGCGCCGATCTTCGCGGCCGTGTTCCTGGGTGAGAGGGTGTCGCTGCGCCGGGCGATGGGGCTCGCGCTCGGCCTGTTCGGCCTGATGGTCATCTTCAATCCGGTCACGTTCGACTGGAGCAACAGGGTGGCCGTCGCCGGCAATGCGGCCCTGCTCGCCGCCGCCATGCTGTGGGCTGCCAGCATCGTGCACAACCGCAGCCACGCGTGGCGCTCGACCCCGTTCCAGCTGGCGCCATGGCAGGCGCTGCTGGCTGCCGTCATCCTGGTGCCGACGGCCTACGCGCTCGAGGGACCGCCCGTGGTGGTGTGGAACCCCATGTCCGTGACGCTGCTGGCCTTCGCCGGCATACCCGGCACGGCGCTGGCCTATTGGGCGGCCGCCGTCAGCTCTTCCGAACTGCCGGCATCGACAACGTCGCTCGGGCTGCTCGGCACGCCGGCCGTCAGCATCCTCGTCGCGATCGTGCTGCTGGGCGAGCAACCCACTCCGTCGCTGATCGTCGCGCTGGCCCTGTTGCTGCTCGGTGTGGGGGTCGGGATCTCGGGCTCGCTCGGGCGTCGGTCGCAGCGGTAGATGGCGCCAGTGGCCTTGCCGCCCGACGAACTCACCGCCGGGCGGCGGTGCGGCCCTTGGCTTGCCCGGGCTCCATGCCGCTCCGCCGGATGAGGGGCGCAGCCTCGGGAGACCGGAGGTAGCGAATGAGCGCCTGGGCTGCATCCCGCTCGCGCGCGGCCGTGGCGATGCCGGCCGCGAACACGGTGATCTCCTGGATCTCGGGCGGCAGCGGCCCCACGTAGTCGATGCCGGCTACGGGCAGCAGCTCGCTCACCTGCTGGAAGCCGATCTCGGCCTCGCCGCGCGCCACGACGCGGCCCACCGGCTCGCCCTCGACCTGCCTGATGCGGTCGCCGAGCGCCGGGCTCACGCCAAGCCGGCGCAGCAGATCCTTCATGTAGATGCCGCTGGCGCTCGATGAGTGGGCGATGGAGCTGGCCTGCAGCAGCGCCCCCGTGAGGGTCTCGGCGGTGGTGATGTCCGGCCGCCGTGCGCCAGCCCGAACGGCGATGCCGATGCCGGAACGGGCGAGGTCGACGCGGCTGCCAGCCGCGATCTTCCCCTCCCCGATCAGGCGGTCGAGCCGATCGGCGGCCATGATCACGGCGTCCACGGGCTCACCGCGCGCGAGGCGGTCCGGGATGGAGGTGGCGGAGCCGGCGACCGAGCTGCCCCAGGCCGTTGTCACTTTGTGGCCGGTGGCGCGCTCGAAGCCCGGCACGAGCGCGAGGTAGGCCGCCTTGAAGGCGCCGGAGCAGAAGACCTTGATCTCGGCGCCATTCGCGGATTTGTCGGCCGGCACTGGGTATCCTTTGCGAGCCAGGCGTAACGGTGCGCAACCATGTTAGGCGCGTGGCCTCCCGTTCGCCACTAGCCTGGCGCGCACGCCCGCCCTATTCGGTGACGTCGGAGGCCTCCTCGCCGGCGCTCAGCAGGCGTGCCAGGGACAGAAGCGCCTCGCGCAGCCGTTCGATCGGGGGAGAGGCGAGGGCAAGACGCACAGCATTGGGGGCGTGGCCGGGGCCGACGGCGAACGCGCTCGAGGGCGTAAGCGCGATGCCGCGGCGCGCGGCGGCGGCAACGAACGCCTCCGAGCGCCAGGGCTCGGGCAGCGTGAGCCAGAGGTGATACGCGCGGCTGTCGGCCCGCACCTGGAAGCCGGCGAGGCACTCGGCGGCCAGACGCTGGCGCTTCTCGGCGTCCTGGCGCTTCATGACGGCAATGGCATCGACCGTGCCGTCCGCAATCATCCGCTGCGCGGCCTGGAGCGCATAGGCCGGCGCCCCCCAGCCGCCCGAGCGCACCGCAGCCGTCAGTCGCTCACGCAATGCGATCGGCGCATGGACGAAGCCGACCGCCAGCCCCGGCGCGATCCTCTTCGACAGGCTGTCGATGACGATCGAGCGCTCAGGCGCCAATGCGGCAAGCGGCGGCTCGTCGCACAGGAAGCCGTACACCGTGTCCTCGATCGCCATCAGCCCGAGGCTGCCGAGCACGCGGACGAGCTCGTCGCGACGGCCCCGCGTCAGCGTCACACCCAGCGGGTTGTGGAGAGCCGGCTGGAGGTAGACGGCGGACAGCGGCGCCTTGCGATGGGCCCTGGCGATGGCATCGGGCCGGATGCCCTCGTCGTCGAGGGCGATCGGGACCAGGCTGATGCCGAGCCGGGCCGCGAGACCCTTGACCAGCGGATAGGTGATGGCCTCGACTCCGAGCCGCCCGCCGATCGGCACCAGCGCCCCGGCAGCGACGGCGATGGCCTGTCGCCCGTTGCCGGTGAAGAACAGTCCCTCGGGGTTCGGCTGCCAGCCGCCGCGGGAGAGGAGTCTCGCCGCGACCTGGCGCAGGGCGGCGCCGCCGCGGCTCGGAGCAATGCTCAGAGCAATTCTGAGCGCATCAGGCCGGTTGAGCCCGGCCAGGCTCCGGGCGATCGACTCGAACTGTTGCGGCAGGATGGGGAAGTTGAATTCCAGATCGACGGCCGCGGCGCCGGGCTCCGTTGGCGCCGGCAACTGGCTGCGGCCGGCAATGAAGGTGCCGCGGCCGACCTCGCCGACGACGAGGCCCCGCCGGAGTAGCTCACCGTAGACACGGCTGGCCGTGGAGGCGGCAATGCCGCGCTGGTAGGCGAAGGTGCGCTGCGGCGGCAGGCGCTGGCCGGGTTTGAGCCGCCCGGCGGAGATCTCCGCGGCGAGGTCGTCGGCGAGCTTGGCGTAGGCGGGGTCCGGCATAATTGCTCCGAGAGCAATGTTTCGATTGCATCGGTGCAAGTATAGGCCTACCGCTCCCGCAAGCAAAGGGAATTGCACCGAGAACGAGGGTTGCCATGGCTCGCCAGATTTCAGCACCGGGTCCCGTCATAGGTCGGTCCATCGACACCGCGCAACCGCGCGCGCCTGCGAGGCGCATCGGCCGAGCCGAGCGGCCGGACACGGGGCTGGAGAAGCTTTTGCGGCGCTGGGTCGACGCCGGCCTGCCCCGCGGTCTCGGCCTCCTCTGCCTGTGGGCGAGGCGCCTGCGGCTGCGTCACGAGTTGGCGCACGTGAGCGAGGCGCAGCTGCGCGACGTGGGGCTCGATCCCGATCAGGTGCGCCGGGAGCGTGAGAAGCCGTTCTGGATGGCGTGATACCGCCGCGCGTCAGGTTGCCTGCCCAGCCCTCGGCGTCATGCCACACGCGTCAACCTCGTGCTGAGCCTGTCGAAGCACGGTCGGCATGCGTGGTCCGTCCTTCGACCCTCGGGACAAGCCCGAGGGCAGGCAAGCTCAGGACGTGCGGAGCGAGTGAGACGCGGGCGGAGCATCTGATACACCCGGGGGCGGGTCAAGCCTACGCTCAAGGGTCTGAGAGGCCGGGTCGGCTACGAGCGGCCGTTGGTGATCGCGACCAGCCTGTCGAGCGCGGCGCGCGCTGCACCCGATTCGATCGAGTGCGCCGCCAGCGCCGCGCCGTCGAGCAGGTTCGCGGCCTTGTCGGCGACGATGAGCGCTGCGGCGGCGTTGAGCACAGCGATGTCGCGCAGGGGCGTGCGCTTGCCCGCCAGCACGTCGCGGATGGCGGCAGCGTTCTCCTTCTCGTCGCCGCCCTTGAGATCGGAGAGCTTGGCAGGGGCCAAGCCGGCGTCGGCCGGCGTCACCTCGAACACCTCGATCTTGCCGCCCTTGAGCTCGGCTACGTCGGTGGCGCCGGTGGTGGTGAGCTCATCGAGCCCATCGTGGCCGTGCACCACCCACACGTGCTCAGCGCCCAGGTTCTTCAGGACGTGGGCGATAGGCTCCACCCACTGCCAGGAGAAGACCCCTACAACCTGGCGTTTGACGCCGCCGGGGTTGGAGATGGGCCCCAGCAGGTTGAAGATGGTGCGGATGCCGAGCTCGCCGCGGATCGCCGCCCAGTGCTTCATGGCCGGGTGATGCTGGGGTGCCCACAAGAACCCGAGACCCGCCTCGCTCACACAGCGCGAGATGGTGCCGAAGGGGATGTCGAGCTTGACGCCGAGCTCGGAGAGCACGTCGGAGGCGCCGGACTTGGAGGAGACGCGGCGGTTGCCGTGCTTGGCGATCTTCACGCCCGCGCCGGCCGCAATCAGGGCGGCGCAGGTGGAGATGTTGAACGTGCCGTGGCTGTCGCCGCCGGTGCCTACGATGTCGACGGCGTCCGGCGGAACCTCGACGCGGTTCATGCGCGAGCGCAGCATCTGCGCGGCGCCCGTGATCTCCTCCACGGTTTCCCCGCGGACCCGCAGCGCCATAAGGAAGGCACCCATTTGCGCCGGCGTGGCGGCCCCCGCCGTCATCTGATCGAGCGCGGTGCGGATCTCCTCCTCGCTCAGCGTTGCGCCGCCCGCGACCTTCTGGATCAGGTGGCGCAGCTCGAGGGAAGGCTGGGACTCCATGGGTCTCGCTCAGGCGGCGTGGCGCGCGGGCCGCACATTGCGGCGGCGCGGCGAGATGCCGGCGATCTCGAGGAAGTTGGCAAGCAGGGCGTGTCCGTGCTCGGAGGCGATGCTCTCGGGATGGAACTGCACGCCGTGCACCGGATGGGTCTTGTGCTGGAGGCCCATGATGAGGCCGCCCTCGGACTGGGCGGTCTCGGCCGTGATGGTGAGCACTTCGGGCAGGTTCGCGCGCTCGACGATGAGCGAGTGATAGCGCGTCACTTCGAACCGCTTCGGCAACCCCTTGAAGACGCCCTGGCCTGTGTTCGTGATCTTCGAGAGCTTGCCGTGCATGAGGACGGGGGCGCGCACCACCTTGCCGCCGTAGACCTGCCCGATCGCTTGATGGCCCAGGCACACGCCGAGCAGCGGGATCGTCGGTCCGGCCCGCTCGATCAGCTCGAGGCAAATGCCGGCCTCGTTGGGGGTACAGGGGCCCGGCGAGAGCACGATGCCCTTGGGCTTTAGCTTGATCACCTCGTCGACGCCGATCTTGTCGTTGCGGAACACCTCGCAGGCAGCGCCGAGCTCGCCCAGGAAGTGGACGAGGTTATAGGTGAAGCTGTCGTAGTTATCGATGAGCACGAGCATGGTGCAGGTTTAGGGTAGCGCCCCTGCCCAGGTCAAGGCGCCCCCACGGGGCGCGATAGGATGCGCGCAAGTCAGCCGGACTTGCGGAGCTGCCAGGCGATCTCCTCGAGGGCCTCCACCAGCTGAGTCCGCGCGATGGGCTTCAGCAGGAAACCGAAGGGGCGGGCGCTGTCGGCCTTGTCCCTCAGATCGTCGCGGAACGCCGAGACGAAGAGCGAGCGGATGCCCCAAAGCTCGCGGATCGATCTGGCCGCCTCGATGCCGTCCATCTCGCCGACGAGGCTGATGTCCATCAGGATCACGTCCGGCTGCTGCTCCTCGGCGATGCGGATGGCGTCCGCGCCGGTGGCGGCGCTGCCCACCACCTCATGCCCGGCCTCTTCGGCGACGCCTTGGATCTCGAGGCGAATGAGAGGCTCGTCTTCGACAATGAGAATGCGCAGCACGCGCAACATCCCTCTATCAATTGTTCAGCATACAACAGACACAAGACGGTCCTGATAACTTAAGCTGGCGAACGAGATCAAGGGCAGAGTTCCGGCGGACTGCCTCCCATGCAGACTTCACGCCAGCATCTTGGGCGTCACAAAAGTGTCCAGGGAGCCCTTGGAAGGGCCGATTTTCGCCCATTCGCGGGCCTTGAAGCGCACGACCGCGAGCGCGGCGGTGGGGAACTTGCGGGCGAGCGCCCGCAGGTCCCGGGCGTCTCCGGAGCCCGACAGCTCGACAGCCAGGGCGTGCATGCCGGGATCGTGCCCTACAATCATGGCGTGCTGCACCTTGTCATCAAGCTTGCGAGCGCGCGCGAGCATCCGGGACCCGGAGGCGAGGTAGAGGCCATCCTCGTAGGCGACCTCCGGCCGCGCCGCCAGCTGCGGTAGAACGAGCTTCAGCGTCTGGCGCGCCCGCTGCGCCGTGGAGCACAGGACCAGCTCGGGCGCGACGCCGTGCTCGGCCATGTAGGCGCCCATGCGGATGGCCGCGGCCTCGCCGCGCTTGGCAAGCGGCCGGTCGAAGTCATCGAGGGAGGGGTCGTCCCAGCTCGACTTGGCGTGGCGCAGCAACGAAAGGGTCAGCATCGGCGCAAGATAGCCAATCGAGCCCGCGCTGCCAGCACCCTGCCGTTGAACATCGTTTGAGCGTAGCGTCCCTCGCGGGAGTGACGCTACCGGTTGCCGCGCTTGGTCAGCGCGGCGAAGCGCACGGCTTCCTCGGCGGCCTTGAAGAGCGCCCTGGCTTTGTATTGGCACTCGAGCTGCTCGGCGCGCGGGTCGGAGTCGGCGACGACGCCGGCTCCCGCCTGCACGTAGGCGATGCCATCCTTGACGAGCGCGGTGCGCAGCACGATGCAGCTGTCCATCTCCCCGTCGGCGGAGAAGTAGCCGACGCAGCCGCCGTAGGGCCCGCGCTTCTCCTTCTCCAGCTCGTCGATGATCTGCATGGCACGCACCTTGGGCGCGCCGGAGAGCGTGCCGGCGGGGAAGCCCGCCATCAGCGCGTCGATCACGTCGTGCTTCTTGTCGAGCCGGCCCACGACCTGACTGACGATGTGCATGACGTGGCTGTAGCGCTCGATGGCAAAGCTCTCCGTTACCCGCACCGAGCCGATCTCGGCCACGCGGCCGACGTCGTTGCGGCCGAGGTCGAGCAGCATGAGGTGCTCGGCGCGCTCCTTGGGGTCGGAGAGCAGCTCTGCCTCCAGCGCCTTGTCCTCCTCGGGTGTGCCGCCGCGCCGGCGGGTTCCCGCGAGCGGCCGGATCGTCACCTCGCCGTCGCGCACGCGCACCAGGATCTCGGGGCTCGAGCCCACAAGCGAGAACGCGCCGAAGTGGAGATGGAAGAGGAAGGGGGAGGGATTCGTGCGCCGGAGCGCACGGTAGAGGGCGAAGGAGGGAAGCGTGAAGGGCGCGTGAAAGCGCTGGGAGAGCACGACCTGGAAGATGTCGCCGGCGGCGATGTACTCCTTGGCACGCCCGACCATCGCCATGAATTCCTCGGGCGTGGTGTTGGAGACGGGCGCGGGCAGCGCAAGCGCGACGCCGGACATGCTGGTCGCGTGCGGAAGCGGCTCGTCCAGGGCGGCGACGACCCGCCGCAAGCGCTCGATCGCGGAGGCGTAGGCCGCCTGTGCCTCGACCTCCGGCTGCGGATAGACGGGGGTCACGACGATCATCTCGTCCTTGATGGCGTCGAACACGACCATGATGGTCGGGCGCACGAAGACGCTGTCGGGAACCGCCAATGCGTCGGGCTTCTGATCGGGGAGGTGCTCGATCAGCCGCACGGTATCGTAGCCCATGTAGCCGATCACGCTGGCGGCGATGGGCGGCAGCTCGGGCGGCAGCGCGATGCGGGAGCGCGCCAGCAGCGCGCGGAGGGAGTCGAGCGTGGGCTTGGTGTCGGGCTCGAAGGCGGCGAGGTCCGACTGCGGCCGCCGGTTGATCTCCGCCCTGTTCCCGAATGCGCGCCAGACAATATCGGGCGCGATGCCGATGATGGAGTAGCGGCCGCGCACTGCCCCGCCCTCCACCGATTCCAGGAGACAGCTCATCGCCTGGCCCTCGCTGAGCTTGAGGGCAGCGGAGACCGGCGTCTCGAGATCGGCGACGAGCCTTGTCCACACCACCTGCGGCTCGCCGTCGCGATAGCACTGCAGAAAGGCGGAACGGGCGGGCAGGGCCTCGAAGTGCGTCGGCGCCATGTCGAGCTTGGTCATGGGGTCCACTTGGTGACGGCTGGCTGGCTCACTCGTAGTCCGACTGATCGCGGCCGGCCGAGCCCAGCGCCTGCTTGAGCGCGGCATCGTTGACGGAGAGGCCGTAGCGCGTCTGCAGGCCTCCGACGTACTCGGCAATGACATCGCTCTGGAACTGCCGCGCAAGCTCCTCCTTGAGGCGGTTCGCCTGCCCGGGCGTGGGCGGGGGGGCGGCATTGATCTGCGCGACGCGCAGGACGATGCGCGACTTGCCGTCGGCCGTCAGGGCCGAGGCGGCACCGCCTTTGGGCAGCGCGAAGGCCTGCTGCACGGCATTCTGGGTGAGGCCCGGCGGCACGGTGCTGCGCGTGATGGCCGGCGTATGCTCCACCTTGGCGCCGATCTCCGCGGCAACCGTATCAATGCTCTCACCCTTGTTGAGGCGCTCGACCAGCTTGGAGGCAAGGGCCGTGATCTCCCTGCGCCGCTCGGCCTCGATGGCGCCGGCCTTCACCTCGTCCTTCACCTCCTCGAAGGGTTTCTGCTTCTCGGGCGTGACGCCGAGCACGTCCACCCAGGCGTAGCCGCCATCCGGCAGGTCGGTGGCCTCGGCCTCCAGACCCACGGCGCCCGCGAATGCGGCCTGCGCGATCGCTGCGGCCTCGGCGCCCTCGATCGCGGGCTTGCCGTCGGCAGTCTTGCCGCTGCGGTCGATCTGGGGGATCTCGCGATAGGCAAGATGGAGGCTCTCGCTGATCTCCTTGAGCGGCTTGCCGGCCGAGCGCTCGTTCTCGACCTTCTCGCGCAGCGCCGCGATCTCCTGGCTGGCCCGCTCGTCGGCGAGGCGGTCCCTGATCTCGCCCTTGATCTCATCGAAGGTGCGCTGCTTGCCGGCGACGATCTCGGGCACGCGCAGGAGCACGACGGAGAACTGACCCTCGACGGGCTTCGACAGCTCGTCCTTCTTGAGAGCGAAGGCCGCATCGGCAACCTTGCTGTCGATCAAGTCCTTGCGGGTGAGGACGCCGAGGTCGTAATCGCTTTCCTTGAAGCCGAGCTTGGCCGCAGCCTCGGCAAAGTTGGCGGCCTTGGCCAGCTCCGCATAGGCTTTCTCCGCTGCCGCCTTGTCCGGGAACGCGAGCTGCTGGATACGGCGCTTCTCGGGTATGTCGTATTTCTCCTTGTCCTGCTCGTAAGCGGCCTTCACCTCGTCCTCGCTCACCGGCAGGCGCGCCTTGACATCGGCGCGGGTGATCAGCAGCACGTCGACCTTGCGCAGCTCGGGCGTCACGAACTGGCGCTTGTTCTGCTCGTAGTAGTCCTTGAGCTTGGCCTCGTCCGGCTCCGGCGTCTTGACGAGCTTGGCGTAGTCCGGGACGAAATAGTCGATGATGCGCGTCTCCTCGCGGTAGCGGTAGAGCAGGTCCACCAGCAGTTGCGGAGGAGCGACGCCAGTGGCAAGGGTGTCGGTGAGCTGCTCGCGCACCTCGTCCCGGCGGCGCGAGGCAAGGTAGCGCGCCTCGGTGTAGCCGTTCTGGCGCAGGATGGCCCGGAAGGCATCGTTCGAGAACTTGCCGGTCACGTCCTGGAAGGCAGGATCCTGGCGGATGAGGTCGGCGACGGCCTTGTCGGAGAGCGCCAGCTTGAGCTCGTGGGCGTGCATGTCGATCGCGGCCACGCCGATGAGGCGCGACAGGGTGCGCTGCTCAACGCCCAGCAGCTTGGCCTGCTCGGCCGTCAGGCGCCGGCCCAGGCGGCGCGAGATCGAGGTCATCTCGTCCTGGTAGGCCTGCCGGTATTCGTCGACGGTGATGTCGGTGTTGCCGATGCGTGCGAGCGTGCCCCGCCCGTAGCCGCGGAACACGTCGGCCACGCCCCAGATGGCAAATGCGATGATCAGGAGGCCGAGCAGGACCTTGGCCACCCAGTTCAGTGCGCCGCGTCGCATGGCATCGAGCATGGGTGGACGTTTCCGGGTTGCCGCCGGCCGGGCACGGGCGAAGCCTTGACGATGCCGGCGGGCGGGCGATGATGGGCTTGGCGATTGGCCCGCTTTGCTGCGGGCGCGCGGCATATTATGAACCGAAGCCCGGCGGGGCAAGTCGAAGGGTGGTCCCTCACCATGTTTGTTCAGCATGGATAGAGGGTTAGCGGGCTCGCGCGGCCCTGCGCCCCGGGGAAGGATGCAAGGATCATGGCAGGACCTGGCCCCAATGTCCGGCCGCTGGTCGCGGGCAACTGGAAGATGAACGGCCTTACCGCGGCGCTCGCCCAGGCGCGGCGCGTGCGCGATCGGCTGGCAGAGCCGGGTTTCGCCGCCGGCGTGGAGGCGATGATCTGCCCGCCGGCGACGCTGATCGCGCCGCTCGCGCGGGAGGCGGTCGGCTCGCGCCTGGAGGTGGGCGGGCAGGATTGCCATGCGGCGTCGAGCGGCGCCCACACTGGCGACATCTCGGCGGAGATGCTGAAGGACGCCGGCGCCACGGCTGTGATCGTCGGCCACTCGGAGCGGCGCGCCGACCACGCCGAGCGCGACCGCGACGTGGAAGCGAAGGCGCGCGCCGCCCACCGGGCCGGGCTCACCGCCATCGTGTGCATCGGCGAGACCGCAGGCGAGCGGCGCGCAGGGCTCACGCTGGCCGTCGTCGGGCGGCAACTTGCGGCGTCGGTTCCCGAGAAGGCCAGCGCGGCCAATACCGTCGTCGCCTACGAGCCGGTGTGGGCAATCGGGACGGGCCTCACGCCCACGGTGGAGGATGTGGCGGCGGTGCACAGCTTCCTGCGCCGTGTGCTCTCCGAGCGGTTCGGGGCCGAGGGGGCCGCGATGCGCATCCTCTACGGCGGATCGGTGAAGCCGGACAACGCGCGGCCGCTGATGGCGATCACCAACGTGAACGGGGCCCTCGTCGGGGGGGCGAGCCTCAAGGCCGATGATTTTGTCACCATCATTGCCGCATGCGGCGCTTGACCGCGGACCGCAAAGAGGCTTAGTGCCGAAGTGCTGGCTCGCTCGCCCCCGAGAGGAGAGGGCTCGATTGCGATGATGCGCGGTGGCACTGCCGTTGTCGTCTCAGCGCTGCTTCTGCAGGCGCTCGCGGTGCGCGCCGCGCCGCTCGACAAGGACGAATGCGCCAAGCTCAAGACCGAGCAGTCGCAGCTGGAGCATGAGGGTGTCCGCGGCAGCATGGCGCGGGGGCCGGAGTGGGCGAAAGCCAACCTGGCCGCCGACAAGCTCGCGCAGGTTCGTCGCCTCATCGATGTGGACGAGCAACTCCTGTTCCGCTGCCAGGGCCGGCCGCTCGTGAACATCAGGGAAACGGAGCCGGCGGCACAGCCGGCCGAGGGCAAGGAGCACCCGAAGCGTCCGGTTGCGAAGGCGGCAAAGCCGCAGGGCGCGGAGAGGAAGGAGGCGGCGCCGGTGAGGAAGGCCGCAGCGGCCCCGCCGGCCGCGGCGGCAAAGGCCGGTGTGAAGGAAGCGCCGCCGGCGCAGAAGGCGGCGGCAACGCCGGCCCAGCCTCCCGCCGCCAAGGAGGCAGCGCCGGCCGATGCCAAGGCGCCTCCGGCCGTCAAGGCGGCGGCCAAGGCCAAGGGGAAGACGAAGGCCCGGGACGCCTATCAGCCACAGGCTCCCGACTGGTCGACCAATCCCTTCGCGGACCAGGCCGCGCCGGCGGCCAAGAAGTAGCCGCCCGTCGGCGCCAGAATGGCTCCCCTGGCGGCGGCTGCCCGTCTGGTGTAGAAGGCTCGCCGCACGTCACCGGAAATCCTCATGACCACCGTTTTGCTCATCCTTCACCTCATGATCGCCTCGGCGCTCGTCGGCGTCGTGCTGCTGCAGCGCTCCGAAGGCGGTGCGCTCGGCATCGGCGGAGGCGGCGGCTTCATGACGGGCCGTGGCGCCGCCAACTTCCTCACCCGCGTCACGGCCGGGCTCGCGGCGGCGTTCTTCGCCACCAGCATGCTGCTGACACTGCTCGCCACGCGCAGCGAGCAGCCGAGCTCCATCTTCGACACGCCAGCCTCGACGGCGCCGGCCAAGGGTCCGGCGGGCGACAAGGCGGCACCCGCCGAGGGACAGCCGGCGCAGCCGCCGCGCGGTGGCCTGCTCGACAAGCTCGGACCGCCGAGTGCGCCAAGCGGACCGCGTGTGCCGCAGTCGCAGTAGGTGAGGTTCTGCCAGGTGCGGCGGCAGTTCATGGGCACCAAGGCGCGCGAGCGGGCGATCCCGGCCTTCAGTGAACGCGCGATGAACTGACTATTGCGGGAGCGTTCACGCATCCTCTGATTGACTGCGCCGTCCACCGGCTTCTCGCGGGCTCCCGCCTTGGCCGGGGGAGACAGGGTCTTGAGAAGGAGGAGTTCCATGCTTGCCAAGTTGTCGCTCGCGACCGGCCTGGTGGTGATGGCCGCCGCGTTCTCCCCGATCGGTGCCTCTGCCGCGTCCATGCCGCAGTCGCGGCTGCCCGGCCTGACGACGTCGGAAGGATCGCTGGTCCAGCAGGCGCAATGGGGCCGCTGCCGCTTCTGGCACCGGGAATGCGCGGCGCGCTGGGGCTGGCGCACGCCCGGCTACTTCCGCTGCCTGTACCGGCACGGCTGCTGACAGGCACGAGCCTTACCGCTGAAGGTGCCAGGCCCTGACCCGAGGGTCTGGCACCTTGGCCCGGCGCGCCTACTCGATCCCGACTTGCGAGCGCGTGCGCCAGTCGTCGGCGGCCTTTTCCGCCTTCGCGCGATCGGCCTTTGAAAGCTTGGCAACGAGCTTGTCCAGGCCCTCGTCGGGCACGCCGGCAGCCTTGGCGATGAGATGCCACTTGGCTGCCTCGACGAGGTCCGTCTCCACGCCGGCCCCGTAGGCATAGCAGCGCGCCAGCCGGTTCTGGGCGGCGGCGATCCCCTTCTCCGCGGCCGCCCGGAAGAGCTGGGCGCCACGCTTCTGATCGGGGGGCACGCCGTGCCCGCGGAACAGGATGACGGCGTAGTCGAGCTGCGCATCGGGATAGCCCTGCGCCGCGGCCTTGCCGATCCATTTGGCGGCCTCGAACGCGTTGGGATCGACGCCGGTGCCCGTGGCGTAAAGGGTGCCGAGGTCGTACTGGGCCGCGGCGACGCCGGCCTCGGCCGCGAACTGCATGTGGGCGAAGGCGCGATAGGGATTCTCGGGCTTGCCTTCGCCCTTGAGGAAGAGAAGCGCCAGATTGTAGTTGGCGAGCGCGTGCTTGTGGGAGGCGGCGGCCTCGAACATGCGCCCGGCGGCATCGTAATCCTTCTTGATGCCTTGCCCCTCGGCCAGCATGAGGCCGTAGGCGAACATGCCCTCGGGGTCGCCGAGTTCCGCAGCGCGGGCGTACCACTGCGCGGCGAGCGCGAGGTTCTGGGGCGCCCCGTAACCTTCCGCATAGATGCGGCCGACCAGCGTGTGGGCCTGCGGATCGCCCCCTTCCGCCGCCGCGAGGGCGAGCTTGAGCGCGGTGAGATATCGGCCCTGGTCGAACGCCTCGTACGCCGCATCATCGCCGGCGAGCGCGGCCTTGGCGTACGAGCCGGCGTTGCCGGGCGATGCGGGCGGCGGCGTGGCGGGCGCCGGCTGCTGGCCCTGCGCCGAGGGTGCTGTCGATGCCCGCGGGACCGCCGGCAGGGCCGAGGGCGCGATCGCGGGCAGCTCTGCGGGCGAGGCCGGCAGCGTGCGGATGACCTTGGCGGGAGCGGGGGGCGCCGTCTTGGACCGGGTGGTGGTCTTGGGAGCCGGCTCGGCTGGTCCGTCGGTGCGGCCTTCCCAGGAGCTGGTCTCGGCTGCCGCCGCCGCGGGCAACAGCATATATATGCCGACCATTGCCGCGACCTGGATGGCTAAGCACCGCTGGCGCATGATGCGGAGGCCTCTGCCCTGTCAGCCCGCAGCGGCCGGCGCGCGGAGCGCCGCCGCAATTGCGGCCACCAGCGAGTGGGTTTCGGCGGGGGCGGCTCCGACAGGCAGCGTAAGCGCGACGAAGTCCGCGCCGGCAGAGGCCAGCATCTCCGCCTCCTCAGGGGTCTCGACGTCGAAGGCGACGCAGGGCGTCTCGAAGATTTCTGCCCACCACGCGATGAGCTCGTCGCGGCGGGCGCGCGCCTTCTCCCGATCCTTCAGGCGGGCGGGCGCGCCGAAGGCGATATAGTCGGCGCCAGCCTCGGCAAGCGACATCGCGTCGTGGCGCGAGATGCCGGCATCGACGCCGACGATGCCGTCTCGGCCGATCGTGCTCCGCGCCGCCGTGAAAGCTTTCGCCGCGTCCTTGCTTGCGTGCAGATGCACGCCGTCGGCGCCCAGGTTGCGCGCGAGGCCGGCATTATCGGCGATGAGCGCCGCCGTGCCCGCCTGCTGGGCGGTCGCGATCAGCGCCTGTGCCATGGGCGCGTGCAGCACCCCGCCGGGAGCCGGCACGATGAGAACCGAGGCGACGCGCGCCGCCGCCAGCGCCGCGCTCACGCGCTCGAGGGCGGCCTCGCCTGCCTCCGCCACGACATAGAGCTGACAGTCCATCCGTGCCTGCGTCGCCCGCCCTGCGGCAACCGATCTCTCCCGCAGCCTATCGGGCGCCATTAGGGCGAAATGGCGGCTGCGGGTTCCCTGTCCCCGCCTTTGACCTTCTCCCCGCAGGTGGGACCAAGGGAAGGGTTAGGCAGCCTTCTCCAGCTGCTCGCTCCACTTGCCCAGGGTGGCGACGCCGTTCATCTTGGCGCGATGCCCGAAGGCGCGCTGGCCGGCGGCCACGTTCTCCGATTTGCCGCCCCAGGCTTTCAGCGGCGCGGCCTGCAGGGCGCGGCCATAGGAGAAGGTGAGCTTCCACGGCAGCGGGCCCAGCTGGTTCATGAGCGAGAGGTGGGCGGTGGCATCCTCGTCCGACTGCCCGCCGGAGAGGAAGGCGATACCCGGCACGGCGGGCGGCACGCAGCGCTTCAGCACCTTGACGGTGCGCTCGGCCACTTCCTGCCGGCTCGCCTGCTTCGCGCACTTCTTGCCGGCGATCACCATGTTCGGCTTGAGCACGGTCTGCTCGAGGGGAACCTTGGCGTAGTAGAGCTGCGCGTAGACCTCCTTGAGCACCCACTCGGTGATCTTCTCGCAGGTATCGATATCGTGGTCGCCGTCCATGAGGACCTCCGGCTCGACGATCGGCACCAGCCCGCCCTCCACGCACAGCGCCGCATAGCGCGCGAGCGCCTGCGCGTTGGCGTTGATGCAGTTATAGGACGGCATGTTGCGGCCGATGTCGATCACGGCGCGCCACTTGGCGAACTTGGCGCCCAGCGCCACGTACTCGGCGATGCGCTTGGCGAGGCCGTCGAGACCCTCCGTGATCAGCTCTCCCGGGCAGAAGGGCAGGGGCTTTGTGCCGGCGTCGACCTTGATGCCGGGAAGGGCGCCCGCGGCCTCGATGATCTTGGGCAGCGGCGTGCCGTCCCTCGCCGTCTGGCGGATGGTCTCGTCATAGAGGATGACGCCGGAGATGTGGTTCCTCATCGCCTCGGTGGAGCGGAACAGCATCTCGCGGTAGTCGCGGCGGCTGTCGGGCGTGCTCTCGGTCTTGATGCTGTCGAAGCGTTTCTTGATGGTGCCGGTGCTCTCGTCGGCCGCCAGGATGCCCTTGCCGGGGGTCACCATGGCCTCGGCGACCTGCTCCAGGGTCATTTTCGTCATGGCTCTGTCTCCGCTGCGATCGTTACCCCTGCTCTGTTGCCCCTGGCATAGCGCGGATGGGGCGCCATCGAAAAGGGGTCAGCCCGTCGCTTCCACGCCGCTAGGTGAACGGGTGCGAGCACTGAAGAGGTGGCGTGCCCGCTACCCTGTAACGCGGGCGCAGCCGACCGGTTCGCGGCGGGGCCTGGAAAGGCTGCCGCAGCGGTCGAGCTTCCCGACCTGGCGCGCGGGGAGCCAAGCGGTTCGGGCCGCTGCCCGGCCGCTCGGGCTCAGGGCAGATCGACCCGGATCGTCTGATTGCTGCCGATGACCTCGACGCCTTTGGTCCCGACGGAGCCGGTGACATCCTCCGCGTGGACGAAGGGCGCCGTTTGCGGCAGGCCGATGCCGTCCTGCATACCGACGACCTCGATGCCCCAATATTCCGGCTGCCGGATGTAGATGTGGCGCGAGAAGCTCACCGCCATCGTCACCCAGGGCTTGGTGCCCTTGACGATCAGGAAGTACGTGCCCTTGATGAAGCCGGGGCGCAGCTCGGCGCTGTCGATGTGGAGAAGATAGGTACCGGTGGCCGGCTTGAGGGTCTTCAGCTTGTCGATATCGACTTGAGTCATGTTTTCAGTCTCCAATACGAGCAAAAGCAAAGAAACGGCGACAATTTAGCAGACGGCTGGCAATTCGTATACGGCGCAGTTGGCGGGGCCCGGAGGCTCGACGCACCACGACGCAGCCTGAGGGGGCGCCTGCCGACGACGCAGCCACCGGCTGCCGCAGCGCACACCGGCGCTCTCGACACTTCACGCAACCATCGCATAGTAGCCGCATACTGCATGCTTGCTCATCCAGCGCAGGGGAGGATCGCGATGACGCCTGAGCTCACATATCTGGTGTGGTCGGCCGTGCTGACCTTCGTTCTGGTGCTGATCGCCGTCAGCGGGGCGACGCTGCAGGTGGGGGTGCCGAAGCTCGCCGGCAATCGCGAGGACTTCCCGGAGCTGACCGACTGGGCGGGACGCGCGCAGCGCGCCCATCGCAACATGCTGGAGAACCTCATACTGTTCGCCATCCTCGTGCTGGTGGCGCAGGCGGTCGGCGTGCGCAACGGCATGACGCTGCTCGGCGCGCAGCTTTTCTTCTGGGGCCGCGTGGCGCACGCAGTCGTCTATATCGCCGGCATTCCCTGGGTGCGTACGGCGGCCTGGCTCGTTTCCGTGATCGGCCTGATCCTGATCGCCTGGCAGCTGCTGATGTAGGCGACGCCGCTTGGCGGAGGTTGGGTCGAGCGAAGCGATGACCCGACGCAAGGCGCGATCACGACATGTGTTGGGTCAGCACTGACGCTCGACCCAACCTGCGCTTGCACAGGCGTCACAAGCCCGCCGACATGCCGCCGTCGACCGCGAGCTCGGCACCGGTGACGTAAGAGGCGTCGTCGCTGGCGAAGAACAGCGCGGCCTTGGCGATCTCCTCGGGCAGGCCGAAGCGGCGCATGGGCGTGCTGTCGATGAGCGCCTTCTGGATGCCGGGGTTCTTGAGGGCGCGGGCGGTGAGCGCCGTCTCGACGAAACCCGGGGCCAGCGCATTGACCCGGATGTTGAAGGGCGCGTACTCGACGGCGAGCCCGCGTGTCAGCGCCAGCACCGCGCCCTTGGTGGCCGAGTAGGCGGCGAGCTGGCGCAGGCCACGGTGGCCCATGATCGAGGCGATGTTGATGAGCGAGCCGCGTCCCGACGCCTTGAGCAGGCCGAAGCCGTCCCGCGCCACGCGCACGACGCCGTCGAGGTTGACCTCGCGGATCCTCACCCAGTCCGCATCGCTCAGGTGCCGGAAATCGCCGCGCACGTTGAGCCCGGCATTGTTGACGAGCGCGTCGAGGCGTCCGTGGGCGGCCTCGACGGTGCGGAACATGGCGCTCACGTCCTGCCCACGCGACACGTCGGCGGCGATGGCCTGCGCGGATCCGTCCGCCTTGACGATCTCGCCCGCCGCGGCCTCGGCCGACGCGCCGTCGACGTCGGTCACGTAGACGTGGGCGCCCTCGGAGGCGAAGAGAGTGGCAATGGCGCGGCCGATCCCGGCGCCGGCACCCGTCACCAGGGCGATCCGGCCTTCAAGACGTCGCATCGTAGCCTTGCTTGGGCTCGGTGGCCTCGGGCGGCACCGCCTTGACGGGCGGCACCCACTTCTCGCGCATCGTCACCAGCTCCTCCGCAGCACTCGGATGCAGCGCCATGGTGGCATCGAAATCGGCCTTCGTGGCGCCGAGCCGCATGGCAATGGCGGCCATCTGCACGATCTCGGCCGCATCGGCCCCCAGGATGTGGCACCCCACCACACGTCCGCTGTCGCCGTCCACCAGGAGCTTCATGAGCATGCGCTCGTCGCGGCCCGAGAGGGTGTGCTTGAGCGGCCGGAAGTGGGACTTGTAGACATCGAGCCTGGGATAGCGCGCCCGCGCCCGATCCTCGGAGAGGCCGACGGTGCCGATCTCGGGCGTGGAGAACACCGCGGTCGGAACCAGCTCGTGGTCGACGGCCGTCGGCTTGTCGCCGAACACGGTGTCGGCGAAGGCGTGGCCCTCGCGGATGGCGACTGGCGTCAGGTTCACGCGGTCGGTCACGTCGCCCACCGCGTAGATGTTCTCCACGGATGTGCGGGAGAACGGATCGACCTTGACCTCGCCCTTGGGGCCCAGCTCGATGCCCGCCGCCTCGAGGCCCAGCCCGCGCGTGTTGGGCGACCTGCCGGTGGCGCACATCACTTTGCCGGTCTCGACCTTGCTGCCGTCCTTCAGCGTGACGCTCGTGTGCAGCCAGCCCTTGTCGATGGCGGCGATCTCGGCGTTGCACACCACGTCGATGCCGCGCTTCAGGAGCTCCGCCGTGAGGGTGTCGCGCAGCTCCTCGTCGAAGCCGCGCAGGATCTTGGGGCCACGGTAGACCAGCGTCGTGTCCACGCCCAGGCCGCTGAAGATGCCGGCAAACTCTACCGCAATGTAGCCGCCGCCGACGATGAGGATGGACTTGGGCAGGCTCTCCAGATGGAACGCCTCGTTGGAGGTGATGGCATGGCCGGCGCCGGGCACCTCGGGCACGACCGGCCGCCCGCCGGTGGCGACGAGGATGAACCGCGCCGTGAGCCTGCGATTGCCCGGCTGCACGGTCACAGTGTGGGCGTCGGCCAGCTCCGCCCGTGCTTGCAGGATGGTGACGCCGGCGCGCTCCAGGCCCGCGCGGTAGAGGCCCTCGAGTCGGGCGATCTCCGCGTCCTTGTTGGCGATCAAGGTCGGCCAGTCGAAGCTCGGCTCGGAAAGGCTCCAGCCGAAGCCGGCGGCGTCCTCGAAGTCGTCGCGGAAGCGGCTGGCGTAGACGAGGAGCTTCTTGGGCACGCAGCCGCGGATGACGCAGGTGCCGCCGAAGCGGTATTCCTCCGCGATCGCCACCTTGGCGCCATGCCCCGCGGCGATGCGGGCGGCGCGCACGCCTCCCGAGCCGCCGCCGATGACGAAGAGGTCGTAGTCGAATTGGCTCATTGGCCGGTCCGCGCCTCGATCCGGAGATTCGAGCTGCAAGGTGGACGAAGGGTGCCCGGCTGGCAATCCTCGACCCCGTGCCGCGTGGTGGCGCGCCGGACTTGCCGAGGGCTCGCCCGGCGAGGTGACATGCAACCTGAGTGTATCGGTTCGGCAACCATGCGAACCCGAGATCTGCTGCAGTGCGGCACGATTCGCTATATATAGGGGGAAGCTGGATTTTCGCGAGACACCGGGCGCAAGGCGCCAACGGCGCGGTGGGCGAACATGTCCTCTAATCGAGCAATCGTTTCCGCAGAGCAACGCGATCCGCAAGTGCTGGGCGAAATGGCCTTCCGCCAGTTCTGCACGCCCCGGCTCTCCAGCTACCGCAGCCCTGACCACGACGTCCTCACCGAGCGTGCGCGGTTCCATTTGCGCCACGCCGCGCCGGTGCGGGTGGCAACGAGCGAGGGCGATATCCAGGCCTACGTCTTCAGCCCTGAAGCCCAGGCGGCGACCGGCGCCAGCGTTCTCCTCGTCCACGGCTGGACGGGCGAGGCCTCGTTCATGACCGCCTTCGCCGAGCACTTCCGCAAGCGCGGGCTTCGTGCCGTGCTGTTCGATCTGCCGGCCCACGGCAGGAGCGCCGGCGAGCTCACCAGCCTGATTGCCTGCGCTCATGTCGTTCGCGAGGTGGCGGAGGCGCTGGGCCCCATCGAGCATGTCGTCGGCCACTCGCTCGGCGGCATGGCGGCCCTGCTGGCGGGCGGGGGCGGAGCGCCAATGCCCTGGGCTTACCCGTTCCGGGCCTACGTACTGGTCGCGGTGCCGAACCGCTTCTCCGAGGTGACGCGGAAATTCGGCGAGGAGCTGGCGCTGTCGCCGGCGGCGCAACGGGCCTACGAGGAGCGTCTCGAGGCGATCGCCCACCGGCGCATCGAAGATTTCACGGGCGCCAAGCTGCTGGCAGCCACGGGACGACCAGCGCTCATCGTGCACGCGCGCGACGACGCCGACGTCACCTATGCCGATGCCGAGGAGATCGTCGGGGCGTGCAGCGAGGCTGAGCTTCTGGCCTGCGACGGCCTCGGGCATCGCAAGATCCTCTACGCGCCGCCGATCGTGCGGGCCGCAGCGGCCTACCTCCTTGGCCGGTCGGCCGACGCGAGATCGCTGGCTCGGCTGGCCGAGGCCTCATAGAGGCGCGTGCAGGCAGCATCAGTCTCTGCCGAGATCCCGATCGAGAGTGGTGACGCCATCGGGGCCGGCGATGACGGCGACATCGGCGATGCCCAGGAAGAGCCCGTTCTCCACCACGCCCGGCACGCCCTTGAGCGCGGCGTCGAGCGCCTCGGGGTTGTCGATATGCTTGAACGCGCAATCGAACAGCACGTTGCCGCTGTCGGTCACGAACGGTTGGCCGTCCTTGCCGAGCCGCAGCGTGATCTCGCCCGAGCAGCCGGCCTCCGACGCGACCGCGGCGATCAGGCTGCGCGTGGCGCTGAGGCCGAAGCGCACCGCCTCCACCGGCAGGGGATACCTCCCGAGCACGTCGACGCGCTTGGAGGCATCGGCGATGACGATCATGCGCTCCGAGGCCATGGCCACGATCTTCTCGCGCAGCAGGGCCCCGCCGCCGCCCTTGATGAGGCGCAGGTGGCCATCGAGCTCGTCGGCGCCGTCCACGGTGAGATCGAGGAAGGGCACGTCGTCGAGCGTGGTGAGGGCGATGCCGAGCCGCTCGGCCTGCATGCGTGTGGCTTCAGACGTCGGCACGCAGGTGACCTCGAGGCCCTGCCTGACGCGCTCTCCCACTAGGTCGACGAACTTGGCGGCCGTCGAGCCCGTCCCCAAACCGACCAGCATGCCGTTCGCGAGGTAGGCGAGCGCGCGCTGGGCCGCTTGCTGCTTCCAGAGATCTACGCTCATAGGCACCCTTATGGCCACGATGCCTCCTCGGCCGGTGCGGGGAGGATGGGAAGGACTGCGGCATCCGCCTTTGGGTTTCCCCCGTCCGGGCCCGGCTGATGCCGGGCCAGTCTAGACCGGATTCGCCCGGCTCCGGAATGGCTGGCGCCGCTCCGTGGATCGGCGCGTGCTACCTCCCGTTGCGGCGGATCGACTGGACGGCCTCCTCGACTGCCTGCAGGAAACGGGAGCGATCCTGCCGCGTGAAGCCGGCGTTATACCCTTTGCTGTCGCCCGTCTCGCGCAGATGCCGGGAAAGATCGCGCATCGCCAGGGCCATGCCGATGCCGGCCTCGGTGAAGGGCTTGCCGGTGGGGCCGATGACGCGCGCACCTGCCTTCAGGCAGCGCGCCGCGAGCGGGATGTCGGCCGTGACGACGATATCTCCCTTGCCGGCATGCGCGGCGATCCAGTCATCCGCCGCATCGGGGCCGTCGGACACGACCACCCGCTTGATGAGCGGTCCGTCAGGCAGGCGCATCCATGCGTTCGACACGAAGTGGATGGTGAGCCCGTGCCGCTCCGCCACGCGCACCGCCTCGTCCTTCACGGGGCAGGCGTCGGCATCGATGTAGAGGGCGGTGGGCATCGCTGCCCGTGTCTAGCACGACGAGCCGGGCCACAGCACCCGCAACGCGCGGGGTCCAGCCCGCTGCTCCGCAGCGTTCAGATCGGCTGCTCGAAGATCCTGGCGATCTGCTTCACGAGCTGCTCCAGCGAGTAGAACTTCAGGGCCTGGTCGCGGCCCCAGGCGAGCGGTACCGTGTCGATGAACATCATGCGCGCCATGTGGCGGCTGTCGTCCTGTGCCGCCTCGACGCGCTTGCGCCGGCGCTTCTCGTAGAAGCCGAGCGACAGGTCGAGATGCGCGGCATCGGCCCGCGACAGCTCGTCGGCGAGGACGGCCGCCGACTCCATGGCCATCGATGCGCCGATCCCGGCCGTGGGCAGGAATGCGGCGGCCGCGTCGCCCAGAAGCACCACGCGGCCCTTGACCCAGTGCTGCGAGCGCTGGTCGGCGAGCTTCCAGAAGAACAGCTCGGCGTCATCGCCGGGAAGCGAATGCAGGACGGCCCCGGCCCTGCCTTCGAGCGCGGCGAAGTGCTGCAGGATTAGCTCGCGGCGACCGGGGCGCGCGGTCGGGTCCATGTCCTTCACCGGGCCGGCGGCGACGATGCCGACCCGGCTCCTGGTCGGGTACACGCCGAGGAAGCGGCCGGCGCCCCAGTATTCGGTGACCGTGTCGTGCGGCACGAGCCCCGGATCGGCCCACCACACCCAGCCGCCCCAGCCGGTGTGGTACACGGCGCCGTCGCCGGACAGGAGGCGGCGCACGGCGGAATGGATGCCGTCGGCGCCGACGATGAGATCATAGCGCCGCGTCTCGCCGTCGCTGGTGCGCGCCACCGCCTCGCGGCCGCCGTCGTCGATCGCCTCGATGGCGACGCCCATCCGCACCGGCGGGTTGCCGGCCGCAGCGGACAGGATGCGCAACAGCTCGCCGCGGCTGAGTTGGCGGATGGGGCCGAAGCGTTCGCTGACGATACCGAGGTCGTAGCGGTTGATGGTCTCGCCCCTGCCGTTGGCCACGGTGTAGTGATCCATGGGGTCGCTCGCCGCGACGAAGGCGTCGAAGGCGTCGAGCCCATGGAGGACGCGGCTGCCGAGCGGATAGAGACCCAGCATGTAGCCGGCGTGGTCGAGGCTCGGCGCCCGATCGATGATGTCGATCTGGTGCCCCCAGCGCCGCAGCAGGGCCGCGAGCGTGAGGCCGCCGATGCCCGCGCCGACGATGAGGATGCGCATGCCTGATGCCCTCCGGATGTCGATCTGCAAGGGCTATCGGAGGGGCGGTTAAGCCGGGCTTTCGCCCGGCGGTGCAATGCTTGGGATGGCGGCTGTCGGTTGTCGGGTGGCGGCGGGCGCAGGTACCCGCGGCGAGCGCTCAGGCCCGGTGCTCGCGGCCATGGAAGACGCGGAGCATGACGATCCGATCCCCGTCGAGCCGGTATTGAAACACGTAGGGCGCATTGAGCACCTGGAGCGCGAGCTCGCGGTACTCATCCCGACGGGCGATGGCCCGTCCGAGGCGTGGAAACTCAGAGAGTAGCTGTGCCTTCTCGATTATTGCGCGAGCAACCACAGCCGTGAGCTCAGGATGGTGCTGATGCAGAAAATCGGCGAAGCGACCGAGATCGGCGAGCGCGTCCTGCGACCACCCAATCTCTATCGGTCGCGCCATGGTTTGTACGCCGGAGTGCCCCAGGTCTTGAGCCACCGCACGACGTTTGTGTGTGGTACGGTCGGTTGCCCCGCCCGATGAGCGGCCCAGCGACGATCGAGTTCAGCAACTTGGTCGGGGTCGGCCTCCCCACCCGAGCTTTCGTCTCGAAGGATTTGTGCGAGCAGCTGCGCCACGCTCAGGCCCCGAGCGGCGGCCCGCTCCTCGAGAGCCGTCGCCGTTGCTTCATCCACTTCGATGGTATGGGTCCTTGTAGTCATTTAAATATCCTAGCACGGTTTCGCGAGGATGACGCCGGCAGCCACCATCTCCTCGATCTCGGCCACGCTCCAGCGCCGCCGCGGCAGGCCCTCGGCGGATCGGGTGGTGGCGGGAAGTGAGGCGGGGCGGAGGCGCTCATTTATTGGAATGGTCCACGACCACAGCGTCTAACAAACGGCGGCGTACCGAGCCTCTAAAAGCGCTTAGTCCACCGGCAGGTTCAACATCCCAAGAAGCTCGCTCCGGTTTTGAACAGCGAGCCAGATCAGGAAGCCTTTGTCTACCACGCTCAGCCGAAGATTGCTTCTATCATAGTCCAAAATGAATGGCTTTATGTTCTTCCGTGCTTGCAGTGCGGGTACGGATATCAAGGCCTGGGTGAGGTTGCCTGGGTTGAGTGCCGCACCTTGCGGGTGCTTGGCTTCAATAGTCTTGCGCATCGACCCATACGATAAACCTTTCTCCAAAGTAATAATATCAGATCTGAGCAGAGGAAATAGAATCCACTTATACATCTCTAGTTGCGTGTCCTGAAATCCTGCGGCAAAATTCGTGAGAAACGAAGAATAGCGAGCGCCTTGCTCATGAATAACCTGCGAAACCAAGTCTCTTGCGTTTATGTTATCAGGAAACGAGTAATTAGATTCCTGGGTCTCGAAAATCTTATGCTCTCTGCACGCGCGGTAGCAGCAATCCTGAACGATATAGACGTTATTCGGGAATTATATACTTGACGGAACGCTTTCGCGATGTCAGGTAAGAAGCCGGAGACCGACGCAAGCCAAACGGGCGTCCCTCAGATTGAGGTGACGCCCGAAATGATTGAGGCGGGGCTTAAGGTTTTTCGATCGTGGGAGGCGTTTGGCTCAATTGCTCTGGATGAGCTGGGTCGGGAGTTTCCCGCTGCGCTCCGCGCCAGTCTCGAATGTGCTGCTCGACAGCAGGCAGAAAAGCATACATGTCGCGGTTGAACTGAATGAGCAACAAGGTCACCTGTCTGACCTCGTTGTATCGCGCTTGATCGAATTGCTTGATCTGACCGATCTGCGAGCCATCGAATTTGCTTGTGAACCTGACGCTGTAGGTCGCCGCAACTGACGCGTCTTCGCGGTAGAGGTAGGTGGCGTGCGCCAACTCATTGCGCGTGTTCGTCAGCTCTCGAAAGTGCTTCAGGTATCGCAGAGTCTGCGATCTGATGGGGTCTTTCAGCTTGAACATCGCGAGGCGCCGCATCAGCTCTAGCCGGCTCTGCGTCGTGTTCAGTGTAAAGAACGCTATCTCGGCCGTTCGATTGTCCGTTTCGAGCAACTGCGCTAGGAGATAGACCAGCATCGATTCGTTGTTGGCCCAGTTGACGATCAAGTCGCCTATTGCCTCGGAGATCAGTTTTCGTTGTTGGATCTGAGGCTCCTTCGCGCTCGCGGCGCGCAGTTTGTCGAAATCCGGCGGAGGCGGTAGCCTTGAGGTCATGGTGAAGCCCAAGAAAGAAGAGCGCCCGAAGATCGAGGAAGAGCCCGGCGCTCAGGAGCGGTTTGAGCGCGCCGTCAAGCGCGCGCTCGCCACGCCGCCGAAGCCGTTCACGCCGGGTGCGAAGAAGAAATCGCAGGCGAAGTAATGCGGTCAGCGCGGTTCAAGATCGACGATGAAGCGGTGCCCGCCCTTTGGATGGAAGTCCGAAGTCACCTTGAGGTTCTTGCTTCCGCGCACCCCATCGACCAACGCGCCATGGATCGTCTTCGAGATGTGTTCCTGAATGTACTCGCCCACTTCCCGACGGACGTTTTCGAGTGTGTCGCCCTCCCCGCACTGGGGGCAGGCGGCGCGCGGCTCGGGCTTCGCGTCAGGCAGAGTTTCAAGCACGCATTTGCAACGTGCGCACTTGACCGCATGCGTCGAGACGGACATGCATTGACTCCTGTTCAGGTTGACTGTGGCAAGCCAACCTTACAGTGAGTCGTGCGCCCGCCGCCTTCGTCTAGAATGGAGGCGGCGGGCCTTCTGCCTCAGCGTCTTGAGCTTCGTCAGGCCGTCGATAGGTGAGGCGCTTGCCAGCGGCAGCAGCCATCGCGCGGCCTGCTCGCTCGGCATCGTCCACACCGAGCGCCACGCGATTGTTCCAGCGGAAGGTGAACTCGTCCACGTAGCGCTGCAGGTGCTGCTCGCTGACGGAGTGGAATGATCCGAACACGCCGCGCTTGAGCAGGGCAAAGAACGCTTCCGCGGACTGCACGCCAGCGCCGTCCTTGAAGTACTCGTCCTCGCTGTGGTTGACCGTCTTGTGGCCGGCGAACTCCTTGCCCATCCAGTAATAGGTGAGGCTTTCGTCCGTGTGCAGCTCGCTCTTGCGGCTGGCCATGGTGACAAGGTTGCGGCGGAGCGTCTTGGCCGTCACGTCGGCGACATGCTTGGCGCGCATCTCGCCACCGCGTTCGACGAGGGCATGCACGGCATGCTTCTTGGGCTCGGGCTTGCCCTTGTGCACGTTCTTCTTCTTGCCGCCCACGAACGTCTCGTCGCTCTCGATCACCTTGCCTTCGCCGCCGAGCGGGCCGGAGTTGGGATCGGGCTTCATGGCCTCGCGGATGCGCATCGCCATGAACCACGCGCTCTTGTAGGTGATGCCGAGCATGCGGTGTAGTTGGTGAGCGCTCATACCCTTCTTGCTGGCCGTCATCAGCCGGAAGGCCAGCATCCACTTGGAGATCGGGATATGCGAACGCTCCATCACCGTGCCGACTGTCACGGAGAACTTCTTGCGACAGGATCGGCAGTAGAGCGCGCCGGCTGTGTAGGTCTTGCCCTCAAGGCGGTGGACCTCTTGCCACTCTCCGCAGTGCGGGCACACGGGGCCGTCAGGCCAGCGCCACGCTTCCAGCATCTCGCGGGCCTTATCGTCGTCGTGAAAGGCTGGATTGGTCAGGTCGATCGGCATGGCTGTTCTCCTTGGTTTGGAGAATGCCACGCTATCGGCGTTCCGTCAAGTATATAATTCCCCGTTATTCAGAGATTGATCAATCAAATTGTTCTTGAACTGGTCAGGAAAGGAGACATTAAGCAAGGCTTCCCCGGTTTCGATAACCTTCCTCAAGTCGTCCTTGAGCCACGCGTCCGCGTCAACGGAGATGACGCGTCCGGCCAGATCGCCATTATACACAATAAGGCGATTCTCTTCTCGCCACACGGCTACAATAATGAAAGTTATTTTGGACGCCTCATGAACCGTCTTGAGGGCAAAAGCAAAATGCTCCTGCGTCTCCTGGGGTAAATAGTGAAAATCCTCCAGGACAATAAACTGTTTGAAATCCAACCCCTTCAATGCCCGCACAAGGTCGTTTGGATCGCTCGGGTCAAGCTGCAAGGGCTCCGTAACGCGGGTTTGACTATTCCCCTTCTCTCCAGATAAATTGCCTTCGACCTCCCCCTTTCCCAAGCCAAAAAGGGAAAAACCGCTCTTTGCTCTTACCTGAAGCTTTGCCCTGCCATCGGAAGTGCGGGATTGCGATACCTCCACCTCACATCCAGCTGCTTTCAATATAGCTTCGCTCAGTTTTGCAATGTCCCAGGTGTTTTGACATTGAACCAGAATATAGTCGCTGTCTTGCAAGCAATGCCTTCGGAGACAGGTCTTACCCTGTTTTGAGCTTCCGTAAATGATGACATGCTTATCTCTTGTAAGATTGTCCAGTAGTTTGGCGTCGACCTGATCTCGTTCGACATACGTGAGCGGGAGGTCGCGGCTGACACCAAAAACGTCAGCAGTAGAGTTTACGACTTCGGGCATACTGACACCTCGAGTCTGCGACGGAGGCATGGGTGCCATTAGTATGGTCATGTCTACCGCGTTGACCAATCACCGTCGTGCGTACTCAACAGTTCCGCACCCTCGGGACAAGCCCGAGGGCGAAGCTTCCTCAATTATCGAGGAACGACCGCAGCTTCCGGCTCCGGCTCGGGTGCTTGAGTTTGCGCAGCGCCTTGGCCTCGATCTGGCGGATGCGCTCGCGGGTGACGGAGAACTGCTGGCCGACCTCCTCGAGCGTGTGGTCGGTGTTCATGCCGATGCCGAAGCGCATGCGGAGCACGCGCTCCTCGCGCGGGGTGAGGCTCGCCAGCACGCGCGTGGTCGTCTCGCGCAGGTTCGACTGGATGGCGGCGTCGATCGGCAGCACCGCGTTGCGATCTTCAATAAAGTCGCCGAGGTGGCTGTCCTCCTCGTCGCCGATCGGCGTCTCGAGGCTGATCGGCTCCTTGGCGATCTTCAGCACCTTACGCACTTTTTCCAGCGGCATGGCGAGCTTCTCGGAGAGCTCCTCCGGCGTCGGCTCGCGGCCGATCTCGTGCAGCATCTGGCGGGACGTGCGCACGATCTTGTTGATGGTCTCGATCATGTGCACGGGGATGCGGATGGTGCGGGCCTGGTCGGCAATGGAGCGCGTGATCGCCTGCCGGATCCACCACGTGGCGTAGGTGGAGAACTTGTAGCCGCGTCGGTACTCGAACTTGTCGACGGCCTTCATGAGGCCGATGTTGCCCTCCTGGATCAGGTCCAGGAACTGCAGGCCGCGGTTGGTGTACTTCTTGGCGATCGAGATGACGAGGCGCAGGTTGGCCTCCACCATCTCCTTCTTGGCCTGCCGGGCCTCGCGCTCGCCCTTCTGCACGGCCTTGACGATGCGCCGGAACTCGGTGATCTCCAGGCCCGTCTCGGATGCCAGCGTACGGATGTCCTCGCGGATGCCGTCGATATGCGCCTTCTCGTGCTTGATGAACTGCACCCACTTGCGGTTGCCGGCATTGCCCATACGCTCGATCCACGTCTGGTCGAGCTCGTTGCCGAAGTACTCGTCGATGAAGTTCTGCCGCGGCACGCCGTAGCTGTCGGCCAGCCGCATGAGGCGGCTCTCGAGCGCGACCAGGCGCTTGTTGATCGAGTAGAGCTGCTCCACCAGGCTCTCGATGCGCGCGTTGTTGAGCGAGAGGCTCTTGACGTAGCCGATGATCTCGTCGCGCAGCTTGTCGTAGCCGCGCTGCTGCTGGCGCGTGAACTGCTCGCTCGCGACCTGCATCTCGACCTTCTTGTCCTGAAGCTTGCGC
>Ga0070741_10001053_pt1 | contig 88823 bp, 101 predicted proteins | sample Coa_R1_4_FD_66440 | JGI IMG/M metagenome (GOLD analysis project Ga0070741, IMG submission 66440) | Surface soil microbial communities from Centralia Pennsylvania, which are recovering from an underground coalmine fire - Coalmine... | ecosystem: Environmental > Terrestrial > Soil > Unclassified... | reverse complement strand
AAAAAAACTGCGCAAGCGCGAGTCCACAGGTACAGGCGGTGATCACACCGGCCTTCCCTGCGCGATGGTTTACGGCTTATAGGCGCTCTCCTCGGTGAACCCTCTCGTTTGCCACCGTCGTCGGCGTGATACGCTTGCGCATCCTCGCCAACTTGACGCCAGAGCTTTGGGGCGCCAGGACCACACCACTTCGCCGTCCGTGACCAGTCGCTGCTCGTCGGACAGCGCGTTCACGTCCACCGCGTCCCCGCCTCACGTCTCGTGACGACCGCGATCCGTCCCTCTGTTAACCGAGGCGGGATGTGGCGCTTATACGGCAAATCCGAATTTCGGTAAATAGGAATATTTTCGTGCGCCGGGCTTGACAGGTTTCTGCACCGCCCGCCCGCCGGGCAAATCAGTTGCGGGCTGGCGCCACGACGTCGAGGATGGTGGTCCGCTTCACAACAGAGCTCACGTCAACCTCGACGGCAAATCAGGCGCCATGTGGCCTCGCCGAGCAAATTGAATGTTTATTTCATGCTTTCCGACCAATAGTCTCCTCGAGGAGCGCCTATCGGCGCTGAGAGATTTGGGGGGAGTCCGTTGGCTGCGCGACTGCTATTGACGAACGCTGGTTACGCTCCGAGCAACAATCTGGCCCGCAGCTTGCGCGCAGGGTCCGAGCCCGTCTTCATCGTCGGTTGCAACGACGACCGGTTCACCTTGAAGAGGTCGGACGCGGACAAAAACTATGTCGTGCCTCCCGCGGACCATCCTGAATGGGGCCACGCGCTGCGATGGATTGTGGACACGGAAGACCTGGACCTGGTTCTTCCTACCCTCGACTCTGATCCGGACAGCCTTTCGCGCGTTCGCAAGTATTTGGGCGGACACCTGTTCCTGCCACCGGCGTCCGTGCTCGAACTCTGCCGTGACAAATATCGTCTCATCGCGCTCTTGCGCGAGAACGGCATCGAGGCCCCGGCAAGCTATAGGGTGACTAGCTTGAGGGAAATCACCAATATCTTCCGGGAATTAAGAGGCAGACCGCTCTGGTGCCGCGTCCGAGGCGGGGCCGGCTCGCTGGGAGCCCTGCCGGTCCGGACGCCCGAGCACGCGCGCAATTGGATACGCTACTGGAAAGAGATGCGCGAGGTGCCCGTTTCCTCTTTTATGCTTTCAGAATACCTGCCGGGCCGGGATTTCGGGTGTCAAAGTCTTTGGCAAGACGGCGAGTTGGTGCTGATCAAGAGTTATGAACGGCTTTCTTATCTGGGCACGGGCAATCAAGCCGCGCAGGTCTCCTCAACGGCAGCGCTGGCCAAGACGGTGTTCGCACCGCAGGTGGTTGACACCTGTATTCGGGCAATCCGATTGCTTGATCCTAAAATATCCGGCGTTTTCAGCGTGGACCTCAAAGAGAACGCGCGGGGCGTGCCTTGTATCACCGAGATCAATGCCGGTCGGTTTTCGTCGGCTACCAACATTTTTGATCTGGTTGGGAATTACAACATGGCCGAGACGCTCGTAAGGCTCGCGCTGGACTTGGCGGTCAACGTTGATGAGCATTACGATGCCGCACCGGATTGGTATATGCTACGCGACCTCGATGGAGCGCCGCGGATATTCCACGCCTCGCAGTTCTCCGATAACATCATCGATACTTGGAAGCAGGGAGGCTCTCGTCTGAGCCGATTTAAAGGGGCAAAAGCAAATGGCGTACATTCAAGTCTTCAAAAGGGTAAGCAAAGGTCGAACTTATATTCGCGTGGAGGTCACACCCAAAAGCGCGGAGGGGCGGGCGTTGCTTCGTGAATTTCAGGCCGGAGTGAAGGATTTTGAGAAGAGATGGAAAGCGACCAAGGCTGCGCAAAAGGATCGCGCCGAAAGAGCCGCAAAAGCCAGGAAAGCAAAGAAGAAAAAGGCAGCCAAGTAGCGGGGCTGGAGACCGCAGTCTCGTTACAATGACGATCGGCGGGGACCTGAATAGCCACGAGCTCGAGACGATCAAGCTCCAGCTGCAAGCTCTGGCCCGGTCTTGCGGGCTGGAGGTCAGCAGCGTTGAGGTCGAGACATCGAAGCGCGGTTAGTCCGGCCGGAGAACAGGAGAGCAATCCGAACGACGTGCCACGAACGCGAGCCGGCTATTTGGCTCGACCATCGCACGAGGAATGCTGGTCGATCACTAATGTAGTGAAAGCGTGACCGTGACGGCTAGAGCCATCGGGCTTCAGTCCGAGTAGGTGCCGCAGGGCGCGTGATCCTCAAGCGAGAATTGCATGCCGAGCTCGCCGAACAGGGTGCTTGCCGCGGCTAGATGTCGCTCGGCGCTCGCCTGCTGGCCGGTGTGCCGGTAATGTTTTCCAAGCCCGACATGACATTGCGCCACAAGCGGGCGCAGGTCGAGCTCTTCCGCCCTTTGGAGCGCCTGGAGGAGATGCGATTCGCTCTCATTCGGCTGATGCGGCTCTGTGATGTCTAGCTCACCCAGCAATCGGAGCGCGTAGGCCTCGTGGCCTCGCTCCCCATGCTTGCGGGAGAGACTGAGCGCATGCCGGGCGCATCGCTCTGCGTCGGCGATGCGCGACTTGCGAAGATATGCTTCTCCGAGCCGGACTACGATCATTGCAAGTCCCCCCAGGCGGTGCATCGCGCTCGACTCGCGTTCGGTTTCTTCCAGCAGGCTGATCGCTTTATCGACGCGGTCGGCCAGGCGGTAGGCGTATCCGAGCGAGGTGCCGATCAGCGGCAGCATCAATGGAAGAATCCATGAGCTGCAAATTTCGCGGCTCTGTTCGAGGGCAGTGATGCTTTTGGACACGTCGCCCTGAAACGCGAGCACGGTTCCGAGGCAATAATGGGAAAACGCCAAACTATAGACCTGGTTGGCTGCTCGGGCGATTTCCACGCCCTCTTCCGCACAGCCGAGCGCTCGACCGAACTCGCCGAGTTCGGCCAGCGAACAGGCGAGATATCCACGCATGAACACTCCGAGAACCCCGGGAGTGCCCATCGTGGCGGTGGCGAGGTCGCCGCGAAGGAGGTCCACGGCCACACGCAATACTTCGGATGCGCGATGATGATCTCCCGCCGCCGCATAAGTCGCGCCGATGTGTCCGCTGACGATCATGCGAAGCGAAACGTCATCCAATTCGGCCGCAATGGCCATGGCGCTTTCGCCCGCTTCAATCGCCGGGCCCAACTCACCGAGCAGCCGATAGTACTGGCATATGAATGATGAAGCCTGGCCTAGTCTTCGCCTATCGCCGAGCTCTATCGCCTCCGCCTGCACCCGCTGCAGTTGGCTCAGGCATTTCTCGAGGTGGCCCAGCGGATGAAGAGCATTGCGGAGATCAAAGCGAATATCGATGGAAAGCTCGATATTCTCCCTGGTTTCGGGCAGCTTCTCGAGAATCGCAAGCGCCTGTTCGAACCAGACTCGCCCGTTCTCGAGCGCCGACCGCGACAACGCCTTCAGTCCGGCCTGACGCAGGTACCGAACCGCCTTGTCCGGCAGATCGCCGCGAACGGCGTGTTGGGCGAGACGCTCGATGTGCTCGCCGATCCGGTCCCGATACAGGGTCTCGATCGTGTCGACCAGTCGGGCGTGCAGCGCGCGCCGCCGCGCCCTCAACAATCCATCGTATGTCACCTTCTGGGTGAGGGCATGGACGAATGAGTATTCGACGTCCGGAAAGAACCCGGACTCGTAGAGAAAGCCGGCGGCCTGCAGCCGGTCGAGCGCGTCAGTCAGCGAGTCGTCGGTCAGGTCGGCCATTGGCCGGAGCACGGCCCGCGGGATCTCACGGCCTACGACGGAAGCGATTTGCAGCAGGTTCTTGTCGCCGGGAAGAAGACGATCTATTCGCGCCGCCAAAATAGCCTGGACGTTGGGGGGAATGTCGATCGTTCCGGTCGGACGCAGCAATCGATAGTGACCGCGTGCTCCGGCGAGGTACTGAGTCTCGACCAGGGAGCGCACTGTTTCCTCGATGAAAAAGGGATTGCCTCCCCGCGCGGTCAAGAGCTGCTTGAGCGGAGTGAGCTCGGGCGCATTGCCAAGCAGGGCCTCCAACAGGTAACCAGTGTCGCGGGTCGGCAACGCGCTCAACCGGATCTGATGGTAGTTTTCCTTGCTTCCCCAGTTGTGCTGGTAGCCGGGGCGATAGCTGACGAGCAGCATGAGGCGAGCTGAACCCAGCACACTCACCAGGGCGTCGAGCAGCTCCTGCGTTTCGTTGTCCACCCAATGAAGGTCCTCGAAGATCAAGAGCACCGGCTGTTTGCGCGCTTCCCGCAGCAACAGGCTCTTGACGGCTTCGATGTGGCGCCGCCGGCGCTGAATGGGATCGAGCGCGCGCCAGCCCGGGTCGTCGACGGGGATATCGAGCAGGGCCAACAGGGCGGGAAGGATCGGCTCGAGTCTTTCGTCGAGCGCGTGGGTTTTCTCGACCACCTTTCGGCGGGCCTCGTGAAGCTCGTCCCGGTCCTGAATTCCGAAGTAGCTCTTGAGAAGCGCGATCACCGGCAAATAACTGGTCGCCCTTCCGTGCGAGATCGACGTGCTCTCGAGCACCAGCCAGCCAAGCAGGCCCGGGAGTCGATTCGTGTGGGTAAACTCATAGACAAGACGTGACTTGCCGATTCCGGCCTCGCCAATGACCGCCACGGACTGGCCCGATCCCGCATCGACCTGCAGCTGCGCGCGGCGCAGCCCATCGAGCTCCGCCTCGCGGCCAACGAACTGGGTCAGACCCTGAAGTGTTGCGGCCTGCAAACGGGTGCGTGCGGGACCCGCTCCGGTCAGCTCATAGAGCTCCTCGGGCTCCGCAAGCCCTTTGACCGGCAGCAAACCCAGCGAGCGCGCCGTGACGTATTGCTCGGTCAGTCGGACCGTCTTCTTCGTGGTCAGGATCGAGCCGGGCGATGCCATCTGCTCCATGCGCGCAGCCAGGTGCACAGCCTCGCCGACGACCGTGTACTCCATGTCAAATTCGTTGCTGATGGCACAAATCACGACCTCGCCGGAGTTGATTCCGACGCGGATCTTGAGCGGGACCTGATCCGGCTGATTGGAACGCTCCGCCAATCTGAGCACCGACTGCTGCATCAGCAGCGCGGCGTAACACGCGCGCACGGCGTGATCCTCGTGCGCAAGCGGCGCGCCAAAGATGGCCATGATGCCGTCTCCCAGCACCCTGTTGACGGTGCCCTCATATTGGTGGACCGCGCCGATCATTTCCGCGAGCACGGGGTTGAGGATCGCCTGGGCGCTCTCCGGGTCCTGCCCTGATATCAGAGACAGCGAGCCCGTGATGTCCGCGAACAACACGGTCACCTGCTTTCGTTCGCCCACGACGTCGGAGGGATTCAGCGTATGCTCGACGGCGGGCTGGACGGTTTGTGGTCTCACCGCCTGAGAGCGCGCGGACAGATAGTTCGCGGCGCCCTGACCGATCGACTGGCCGCAATGCGAACAGTACCTGGCCGTTGGCGAGAGTTCAGTCCCGCAGCTTGTGCAAAGGCGTACCAGAGGCGAAGCGCATTGCTCGCAGAACCTCGCCGTCGGCCCGTTTTCGTGCTCGCAACTCGGACAAATCATCTAGATGCCTGAAAAATCCTGCCTACGGTACCGTCGAAGCCTATTCTCAACAAGCTGGTATTTTGGCGTCGCGGAGCCAACGATTCAGCACGCGCGTCGCGGCGGTTCGTCACGGCGTGTGGATCGTCCTTTTCGTGGCAGCTCCGCCGCATAAGGCCCTGGAGATTGGGCGTCCAAACGGCGGCCCCGGACAGATGCTTCGCCCCGCCTTTGTTCACGCCTCCGCCGGTCCGGATAGCGCTTTCCTGAGATATGAACCAGTTCACATCGGCCTGCCGCGCCACCGTGCGATGGGGCGGCTACAGGTTCTGTGGCTGGAGGCTCGAACGCAGCAGGGCGAGTACGCCTTGTTGCTGGGCTTGCTCGATGCGCCGATGATCCGGACCGAGCGCGGCATCGGCTACAGCTTTGCCCTGGCGGTCGAGCGATACTGGATCATGATTCGGTGACAGGGAATCGCAGCATGATCTCATCTGCTTTTTTGAGCATGATCTTTTCGGTAAAGAGGGCTTCCACTTTGCGCTGACGCGGCCCTTCGGGTCCGGATCATGCTTTGCATGATTAGTCGAAGGGAGAACCGACGTGAGCGCATAATTGCCAAACTCTCGGCGTAACCACGCGCCGTGCCGCGCAGCCGATGCGCAGCTCCTGGCAAATATACCCCTGGTCGCCACGGGGAGCGCGCCGATGGCAGACGTTCGACACAAGCGGCTTGAGCGATATGAAACCTGGGCTGCCGAATGCAGGGTCTTGGCGGGGGTCATGACGGACCCCGCCAAGCAAGAGCAGTACGAGCGCCTCGCCGCGCACTACGAGTACCTTGCCGCCAGCTTTCGCGAAGCCCTGGCAATGCACAAGGATGCGCTGTCCAAATTGACGCTGCACTAGAGCGTTTTCGAGCGAAGCAGACGCCGGTTCGCGTGAAGAAAACGCGTCAAAACAACAATCTAGAGCTTCGGTTCTGATTCGATCAGAACCGAAATTGCTCTAACCCGATCACGCGTGCGGCTCGCGGGCGGTCTTGCTCACCTCGCCGCAGCTGCACATGAAGATGCGGACGGTCTTGCCGGACTTGGGATCAAGCAGCTTGCAGATCAGGCGCGGCTTGTGTCCGCAGCTTCGGCAATTGGGTAGCTCGTCTTCAAGGTGTAGGGTCAGGAAGTTCATTGGAGCACGCTCCCTGCACGGCCAGGGGAGCAGCATCCGAGTTCGTGTGGGATCGGCCATGCCAAGCTCCACAAATACAAGCGTCACGCTTGTCATGCCTCGGGTGGACGGCAACGACGTTCATCGCCCGCTTCAGGCAGGTGGGCAGCTTGCTGACTGCCCACCTGCATGAAGGCGCACGTCGAGACGCCGCGATTGCAGCGCCGTCAACGTCCTCGCCGCTCTTGGTGCTACCCCATGGCGGATTGGCTCAGTTGGCGGGAGTGCCTTCCGCCATCCTCCGTTTGACGTCCTCGCAGGTCTTGCGGACGTCCTGGGTGAACATCGCGCAGTCTTCGATCCGCTTGAAGATTTTCTTGGCCTCCTCGCGGTAGGCGGACGCCGTGTCGCGCATATACGCGATTGCGTTATGCACCTCCGCCGTCATCGCTTCGCATCGCTTGGCGGCATCGATGAGCTCAGCGCCCATGGATTCGATCTCCTTGGCGGCTGCCTCATAGTCGCGCACCACGGCTTCGGCGCTGAGCGCCCCCACACGGGAGACGCCTTCCTGATGTTCCACGTAGTCCGGCAACTCGATCGAAGCTAACGAATTTCCTGGCCGAGCCGCAGCAATGTCGGTTTCGAGCTGGCTCAGGTTGACTTCAGTCCCTCTTTTAAGCTGTTCGATACTGCCCATCGGTCAATCCTCTTGATACGCATGTGGAAAGGCCCCAGACGGGACAAAGTTTATCAACAAAATATTCGGTGTAACTCACGTATGTTCCTTGACCGTCCAGCAATTGCCGTAATTACGAACTGACAGCATGACTTACCTATCGGCGCGCGGAGGGCCGGTTCGGCGCTTGTGGCAGAGACAGCAAGGAGGCTGCACCGGCGCAGCGGCACGCGGGTGTTTCAGCAGTTCCGCAATTATGGCGTCCGCAAAATTTCCGCCGCAAATGCCCGCGTGATCGGGCGGCCCAGCCGCAGGGCCTCGCGGTCGAGGCGGGCGACCGTGTCGCGCGCGGCCGCATAGGAGCGCTCGATGCGATTGGCGAGATAGCCGACCACGGTTTCGTCCACGCTGAGCTGCCGGTCGGCACAGAGTTTCACGATCAGCGCACGGAACAGCTGGTCGTCGGGCGGCAGCACGGATACCACGGGCAGCGCCCGCAGCCGTGAGCGCAGGTCCTTCAGCGCGATCTCGAAAGCGGTCGGCAGCTCGCGCGCGGTGATCAGCACAAAGGCGGCTTCTTCGCGGGCGAGATTGAGCAAATGGAACAGGGCGCGCTCGTCGAAATCGCCGGCGCGGAGGTCCTCCACGACCAGCGCGCCGGTTGCGAGCGCGCCGGGCACATTGGCGGCGTCAAGCGCATGCGCCGCGATGATGCGCGCCCCTGAAGCATCGGCCCAGATCGCGGCGAGGTGGCTCTTGCCCGCGCCGTCGGGACCGGCAAGCCACATCGTGCGGCCTGGCCATTCCGGCCAGGCCTCGATCAGGGCCAGCGCGGCCTCATTGGCGGGGCCTTCGAGAAAATTGTCGCGCGTGAGGCTCTCCTCGTGTGGCAACACAAAGGCCAGCTGACGCGGATGAACGGCCACGCAAGATCTCCCAGAAGCCCCATCAGCAGGGGCATTCGACTACCGGACGGGGTTCTTAGATCATTTCCCGTCGATGGTGCTCATGTGGCGTCCCCATTCCACCAGATAAAGCGAAACGGACGCCAGCGAAAACACCGTGACGATGCCCATCAGGATCGCATCATAGGGGCCGGGAGAAAAGCCGAAGGCGAGCGAGGCCAGCACCAGCGCGGCGAGCGCAACCTGCGCGACCGTGTTGATCTTCGACACCATCAGGGGCTTCATCGGGACCGGCTTGTCGAACAGCCACGACACGATCACGGCCGAGACGATCATGATGTCGCGCGACACCACGAGAATCACGAGCCAGCGCGGCACCGCGCCCCAGATCCCGAGCGCCATGTAGATCGACACCAGCAGCGCCTTGTCGGCGAGGGGATCGAGCATGGCGCCGAGCTCGCTCGCCATGTTGAAGCGCTTGGCCAGAAAGCCGTCGACCGCATCGCTGACGCCGGCGATCACGAACGCCGTGAAGGCGACTTCCATTTGGCTTGAGGCGATCGCCCAGACGACGATCGGGACCAGCAGGATGCGGCCCAGGGTAATGATATTCGGAATACTCACGCGGCGCTTCCCGGCAACCCGCCCGTACGACAGTGCGAAGCCGGCTCCCTTGCAACACCGAGCCGGTCGTTATCTACATAGTACACGCTTCCCCTGCTTGCGAGCCATTGCGCGGCGGCGAAATCCGACGTAACCCAGCCTAAAACCTGTTGGATTCACCATGACCGAGCGCAAGAACGGCCTCACTTACGCGGATTCGGGCGTCGACATCGATGCCGGGAACCGGCTGGTCGACCTTATCAAGCCGCTGGTGCGCGCCACTGCGCGCGCAGGGGCCGACGCCGAGATCGGGGGATTCGGCGGCCTGTTCGACCTGAAGGCGGCAGGCTTTAGCGATCCCGTGCTGGTCGCAGCGACCGACGGCGTCGGCACCAAGGTCAAGATCGCCATCGAGAGCGGCCTGCATTCGGGGATCGGCATCGACCTCGTCGCGATGAGCGTCAACGATCTCGTGGTGCAGGGCGCAGAGCCCTTGTTCTTTCTCGATTACTTCGCCTGCGGCAAGCTCGAGCCGGAGGCGACGGCTGCGATCGTCGCCGGTATCGCGGAAGGCTGCCGCGAATCGGGTTGCGCGCTGATCGGGGGCGAGACCGCGGAGATGCCGGGGCTCTACAAGGACGGCGATTACGATCTCGCCGGCTTTGCGGTCGGTGCGGCCGAGCGGGGCACGCTGTTGCCGAGCCGCGATATCGAGGTGGGCGATGCGGTGATTGGGCTTGCATCCTCCGGCGTCCATTCCAACGGCTTTTCGCTGGTGCGCAAGATCGTCGCGCAGTCAGGCGTCGCGCTCGATGCGCCGGCGCCGTTTGCGCCGGTGATGACGCTCGGTGGCGCGCTGCTCACCCCGACCAGGCTCTATGTCAAATCGTGCCTGCGCGCGATCCGCGAGACGGGTGCGGTGAAGGGCCTTGCGCATATCACCGGCGGCGGCTTCACCGACAACATCCCGCGGGTGCTGCCGAAGAATCTCGGCGTCGGCATCGATCTGGCCCGCGTGCCGGTGCTGCCTGTCTTCAAGTGGCTTGCGGAAGAGGGCGGCGTTGCCGAGCTCGAGCTGCTGCGAACCTTCAACTGCGGCATCGGCATGATTGCGATCGTCAGGCAGGATGCGGTCGAGGCGGTCAGCGACGTCTTCACGGCGAACGGCGAGACCGTCACGCTGCTGGGCGAGGTGATTGCGGCCGCGGGCGAGCATCGCGTCGTCTACAACGGCCATCTCGATTTGAGCCTGTAACGCCATGAAACCTGAGGCCAAGCGCCGCGTCGCGATCCTTATCTCCGGCCGCGGGTCGAACATGGCCGCGCTGCTCAAGGCCGCGGCGGATGCGGATTTCCCGGCCGAAATCGCCGTCGTGATTTCCAACCGCGCCGATGCGGCCGGGCTTGCGAAGGCGCAGGCAGCGGGCGCGCCTGTGGTCGTGGTCGAGAGCAAGCCGTTCGGCAAGGACCGCGCCGGCTTCGAAACCGCGCTGCAGGCGGCGCTCGATTCGCACGGCATCGAGCTGATCTGCCTTGCCGGCTTCATGCGGCTGTTCACGGCTGACTTCGTCGCGCGCTGGCATGGCCGGATGCTCAACATCCATCCCTCGCTGCTGCCGTCATTCCCCGGACTCGATCCGCACGGCCAGGCCCTGCGTGCCGGCGTCAAGATCTCCGGCGCCACCGTGCATTTCGTGATTCCCGAGACCGATGCCGGCCCGATCCTGATGCAGGGCGCGGTCTCCGTCAGCGATCACGACACGCCCGACACGCTGTCGGAGCGCATTCTCGAGGTCGAGCACCGTATCTATCCGGATGCGCTGAGGCTGCTCGCCAGCGGCCAGGTGCAGATCGAAGGCGAGGTCTGCAAGACCACGGCAAGCGCCGCCTCCGGCAATTTCCTGATCTCGCCGGTGGTTGAGCTGGAATGAAAAGTCCCGGCAAGAGGCCGGGGTCGAAGCTTCGAGCTTCTCTGCTCAGGAGACCTTGAGGTTTTCCGCCGACGTCTTGCCGCGGTTTTCCACGAGATCATATTCCACAGTCTGGTTTTCGTTCAGCGTCGTGAGGCCCGCACGCTCGACCGCCGAGATGTGCACGAACACGTCCCTGTCGCCGCCGTTCGGCTTGATGAAGCCGTAGCCCTTGGTCGGGTTGAACCACTTGACGGTGCCTTTTTGCATCGTCGTCTCCTGTTTCCTCGTCTAGACAAAAAAAGACGCGGCCACGCGGATCACGCGTGCCACGCCACAAGCGGGCTTGCCCCAGGATCTGCTCGATCTAGATCTGCTCGATTTTCCAAGGTTCGCAAAACGCACGAGACCAACGGCCAATTCCGGTTGCAATGGAATTGCAACACGAATTTGGCGCGTTAGCAAGCCTCTGGCATCTCAAGCGAAATCCTCGCTCTGGCCAAACCAGTCCGGCCATCGCCTGTGGCAGAGGGAGCACAGGGGTGGCAATCCCCGCGTGCCCGCAAGCAACACGCATTGACCCACGGCGGGAAACTGGGGCAAATCGAGCTCAGCCGGCGGCATTTCATGCGTCTTTTGGGGCTGGCGCGCTGTGGAAACGGAATTGATGCGCTGCGCTTCGCGGGCAAAGGAGTCCGGGGCTGGTCGGGGTCGTGCGAGAGCTTGTCTCGCCGCCATCGTGCTGGCGCTGGCGGTTTGCTGCATCGTACCGCAGGCGCATGCGCAAATCGGGCCAACATCGGTGCCAAGCCCGACACCGACGCCAAGCCCAACCCCTTCGCCAACGCCGAGCGTTGTCAATAACAAGATCTCCACGCAGAACCAGGTCGTCAACCTCGGCGCGAGCTTCCTGGAGCGATTGCTCAATCAGACGACCAACGGGGTCACCCGCGACCAGCGCAACAACCCGGGCGGCGGCGGTGCGTCCGAAGCTACCGCAGACGGGCTGCGCTTCCGCAGCTGGACCGAGCTATACGGGGTCTACATGACCACGTCGGCGCAAGGCAATTTTGTCGGCGACAGGCGAACCACTGCGGGCGGGGTCGCTGGGCTCGGGGTCACCCTGATGCCCGGCGTCAATATCGGCTTCTCCGTCGACCAGAGCCACACCGATATCGACGTGCCGCTCGCATTGCAGTCGGCCTCGCTCGATCTCACCCAGTTCGGCTTCAATGCCTCGGTCGACAAGGGCCCCTGGACGTGGGCGATTGCGGTGGTGCACGGTTTTGGCAATATCAATGCCAGCCGCGACACCGGCTTTGGCATCGCAAGCTCCGGCTATGAGGCGCAGCTCGACGGTGTGCTGACCGAGATCGACTACTACTGGACCATGGGCCAGAGCCGCATCGTGCCGAAGGCGGGGCTGGAATATGTGCATTCGACCACCAGCGCCTTCCAGGAGATCGGCGGCCTCGATCCGGTCATGGTGAGCGCGGCGACGGTGGAGCGCTCGCGCCTTTTGCTCGGCGCCGAGGTCGGCCACTATTTCATCTTCGGCCAGAAGATCCTCGACGTGTCGGCGTATGGCAAATTCGTCGACAACTTTGCGCAGGACTTCGGCTCGGTGCTGGTCAGCCTCGGCCCGCAAAGCATCTCGGTCGCCGGCATCGGCGAGAGCCAGTATGGCGCCGATGCGGGAGCCGCGGCTTCCCTCAGCCTGACCAACACCGCGCGGCTCTACCTCAACTATGACGGCAAGTTCCGATCCAACCTGCAGTCCCACCAGGCGACGCTCGGGTTCGAATACAAGTGGTGACGGCACTGCACGCCGCCTCACGCGCGATGAGATAAGTGCTTGTATCATGGCCCGAGTGCCTGCCGCCCGCTTTTGGCGGATACTATCGCTGCGCGGTTGCTATGCCTTACTTGACCTGGTCGGCGATTGCGGCGACGCCGGCTGCGGCGCACTCCTCGTCCTTGTCACCGCCGGGCGATCCACCGACACCGAGGCCGGCGACGATCTCGGATCCGCGCTTGATCGCCACTGCGCCGGGGAGGGCGACGACATTCGGCGCGCTGGCGAGCTGCGCACCCGTGCCGTTCGGATATTTCGCGACAAGCTGAACGAACGCGCTGGTCCGATCGAGGCCGAAGATCGGTCCCATGGTCACAATGGTATAGGCCTTGCGGAACGCCGAATCCTTGGTGTGAACGGTCGCATGATCGCCGCGGAGCTGAACGACAACCAGGCCTGATGTATCCACGACGAAGGCATTCACGAAGTAGCCGTGCGCGGAGCAGGTCTGCACGGCGACCTGAGCCGCCTTGGTGGCGAGGTCTAGCGGCATATAATATCCGCTCGTGGCGACCTGCGCGAATGCCGCGGGGGCGCCGAGGAAAGCTGCGGATAGAGCTGCGAAGATGGCAACGCGTTTCATTGTTGATCTCTCTGATGCGTGTGATGGCTTGAGGGCGGCGCGCGCCCGTCGCCGGGTGGACAGCAGCGCGGAAAGGTTCGCCCCCGCCTACTGAATTCGTTTTGGTGGCAAGCTCGGGCCCCCACGCGCCCGATCAAGGCTCGCGTGGGCGGCCTGCTTGGTTAGATGTTGTGCTGAGCGAGGAAGTTGCGGATCACCATCGCCGCCTCGTCCACCTTCTCGTCGAGGGCGAAATGGCCGGCGTCGAGAACATGGACTTCCGCATCCGGGACGTCGCGCTTGTAGGCCTGCGCCTCCGGCAGAGCGAAGGATGGGTCATACTTGCCCCACAGGACAAGAAGGGCGGGATGGTGTTGTTTCAGCCATTGCTGCCAGGACGGATAGTTCGCGACATTGGTCTGATAGTCGTAGAACAGGTCCGACTGGATCTGCTGCTGCCCCGGCTGCGCCAGGTGAGCCGCTTCCCACTCCCACGCTTCCGGGTCGTAACGTTCGGGATGCGGGGACGAGCCCAGGTGCCGCATCTTCGATCCTGCCAGCGAGATGAAGCCTGGGATCACCTTCTCCTCGTAGGCAGCCCGGTCCTTCCAGAAGGCCTTGCGGATGTCCCACGCCGGTCCGAGTCCGTCTTCGTGGGCGACCGCGTTCTGGACGATGATCGCCCTGACGCGCTCAGGATGGGCGACCGCAAGGCGCATGCCGATGGGCCCGCCGTAATCCTGCTGGTAGAGGACGTAGCTCGTCAGTCCGAGCTGCTGGGTGAAGTGGTCGACGACCTCCGCCAGATGATCGAACGTGTAGTGAAACTGCGCGGCCGGCGGCGCGTCGCTCTCGCCGAATCCCGGATAATCCGGCGCCACGAGATGATAGCGATCGGCCAGCAGCGGAATCAGCGTGGCGAACATCCGAGAAGATGAAGGATAGCCATGCAGCAAGAGGATGGTCGGCGCGTCTTTCGGCCCCGCCTCGCGGTAGAAGATCTTCAGCCCGTCGACCGTGACCGTATGGTAGGTGGTGGTCGAGGAGATCGACGGGACTGTTTGCGCGTGAGTGACCCCGATCGGGGATGAGAGCGCTGTGGTCGCCGCGAGAACCGCGGCTGCAAGAAACTGCTTCACGATAGCAACGCCTGTTTGATGTCATGGGAGTCGAGGAGGCAGGCGCCAGGTGGCGCCGGCCGGTTCGGGTGACGGATCAGACGGAGAAAACGGTCTTGATCTCGGCGGCGACCTGGGGGGCGTTTTCGTCGAGGACGAAGTGGCCGGCGTCGAGCCAGACCAGCTTGGCATCCGGCAGATCGTTCAGGTAGGCGCGCGCGCCCGGCGGAATGAAGAACGGGTCGTTCTTGCCCCAGACGATCAGCGTCTTCGGCTTGTGCACACGGAAGGCGGCCTGCCACTCCGGATAGAGGCCGATATTGGTCTTGTAATTCTCCAGCAGGTCGACCTGGTAGTCCAGCACGCCCGGCCGATCGAGCAGGGCCTGGTCGAGCACCCAATTGTCCGGATTGATCGCCTCGGGGTCCTTGGCGCCGACCAGCCAGTGGAATTTGGTGCCCTCCAGGCTGACGAAATCGCGGGCGGGCTTCTCCGTCTCCGGCGTGCGCTTCTCCCACAACGGCCCGATGGCCTGCTTGGGCGCGTCGCCGACGCCTTCCATGTAGGCGTTGGCGTTCTGGACGATGAAGCCCTTCACGCGCTCCGGACGCTGCGTGAACAGGCGGAAGCCGATCGGGCCGCCGTAGTCCTGCATATAGAGGATGTAGTCCTTCAGCCCGAGCACATCGACCAGGCCCGACACATGAGCCGCCAGGTTATCGAATGTGTAGGTGAATTCGTTGCGCAGCGGCGCATCGGAATGGCCGAAGCCGATATAATCCGGCGCGATCAGGTGGAAGCGATCCGCCAGCATCGGCATCAGATCACGGAACATCTGGCTGCTGGTGGGAAGGCCGTGCAGCAGCAGGATGGTCGGGGCCGCGCGATCGCCGGCCTCGCGGAAGAAAACGTTGCGGCCATTCACCTTGGCCGTCCGATGACAGATGCGCGTCATGAGTGCCTCCTTCCGGATGTCCCAGCTTCGCCCGGTCCGGCAAGATGCCTACCGTCGGGTTGGTCGCCCCGTTGTGGGACCTTTCACGCTCGCGCGGCAGCCGATAAGATCGAGAGACGACCTCTCGTTTGGTGGAAGACCCGTTGGATCGCCTGGACGCTATGCACGTGCTGCTCACCGCGGTAGAGAGCGGCAGCCTGTCAAAAGCCAGCCGCGCGCTGCGGCAGCCGCTCGCCACCGTCTCCCGCAAGGTGGCCGAGCTCGAGACCCATCTGAACGCCACCTTGCTGATCCGGTCAGCGAAAGGGCTGGAATTGACCCCGGCGGGGCGATCCTACGTCACCGCCGCGAAGGCCATCCTCGAACAGTTGTCTGAAGCGGAGCGTGCTGCAGCGGGCGAATACACCGAACCCAAAGGGGATCTCACGGTCACGGCTCCGATCATGTTCGGGCGTTTGCACGGGCTGCCCGTGGTGACGCGGTTCCTCGCGGCATTTCCGGATGTGGCTGTCCAGTTGCTGCTGACCGACCGGGTCGCCCATTTTCTCGATGATCAGGTGGATGTCGCGCTTCGCATTGGGGCGTTGCCGGACAGCGCGCTGACCGTCACGCGGTTGGGCTCAGTCCGGCGACTCCTCTGCGCGAGTCCCGAGTATCTGGCCGCGAACGGCACTCCTGCCACCCCGGATGATCTGGCTCGGCATAGCGTCATCTCCTTCGAGAGCGTCTCCTCGTCCACCACGTGGACGTTCGAATCCAACGGAACTGCGATTGCCGCGTCCTTCCGCTCGCGCCTCAGCGTCAATACCATTGATGCGGCGATTGACGCTGGCCTGTCGGGCGCCGGGTTGATCCGGACCAATTCCTACCAGGTCGTCGATCATGTTCGCAGTGGCCGGCTGGCGATCGTCCTGCAGGACTTCGAACCCGAGCCGCGGCCTGTCCATCTTGTCTACGACAAGCAGAGCCGGCTGCCGCTGAAGTTGCGCGCCTTTGTCGATTTCGTGGTCCCGCGTCTGCGCGAACGGCTGGTGCAGGCGGCCCTTTGAAGCCGAGCCTCCTGACATTGCACGTTTGCGGCGTTCGACCCGGAATTTCTCGTGCTTGTGTCCTTTGCACAGCCGATTGAAGCCGTACATCGGATCGCGCTCTACAGCGGCTTTGGTGCAACGTAACCCTTGAGCCCGAAATTCTCCCGCGCGGCCGCCATCAGCGGCACCAGATCGAGCGGGTGAATGAACTCGTCGCGGAAACAGGGATGCAGCTTGGGATCGAAAATGCGCTTCAGCCAGTCGATGACGAGCTTGTGGCGATCGGAGTTGCGGAATTCCTTGTGATAGGTGAGCCACAGATCCATGTGGTAGTTGACGCCGAGATCGATCGGCACCAGCGGCGCGCCGAGCGCGATCGTCGAGGTCGGCAGGAAGCCGATGCCGGCGCCGCGCTCGATCGCATAGAGCACCGCGACGCTGGAATTGGTGGAGATCCCGACAATGCCCTCCAGCGATTCCAGGCCCAGAATGCGCGCATAGCCGCTCTCATCGAGTTGCACGCCATGCTGCTTGATGATGCGGTGGCTCGCGAGCTCGGCAAGCGATCGCGGCAGGCCGTACGCATCGCGATAGGCTTCCGAGGCGAAGGTGTAGATGTGCAGCCGCCCGAGCCTGGTGACGATCTGGTCCGGACTGGTCGGCCGCTCGAATTGGACCGATATGTCGGCCTCCAGCCGCGACACGTCGGCCTGCTCCATGGCGCAGCGCAGGTCGACCGTGATCTTGCGATAGGTCTTCTGGAAGTCGATCAGCCGCGGCAGGACCCAAAAGTTGCCGGGACCCTCGGTCACGGCGACACGGACGCTGCCGCGCGTATCAGTCGAGAGCGAGGCGCGGCGCAGGATGTTGAAGCTCAGCCGTTCCATTTCTTCGACATCGAACAGGAGCGCGCGGCCTTCGTCGCTCAAGGACAGGCCCGAGGGGTCGCGAATGAACAGCTTGAAACCGAGCTCCTCCTCGAGCCGGTCGATCTTGCGCATTAAGGTTGTTCCGGTCAGCCCGAGTGCTTCGGCGGCATGCCGGAAGCTCCGGTGACGCGCGCAGACGAGATAGGCGCGCAGGTCTTCCCACGATGCGTTGAGCGGCTCGTCGGGCCGCCGGTGCTGCATCAAAGCAGCACGGTGTTGCAAATGTTCCGGCATACCCGACCACCCCGTCACAGGTATGATTGATTTTGGTCTAACGGGGACATTAGATGCAGATTGCAACCCGAGGAAGCGGGGATTATTCCGCGCGCCACGAGCTCGATTGGCTGCCACCAAGCAACGCGGTCGAGGCGGGACCTGCGCGGCTGGACGAACTCGATCAACTCGCTGCGATCGCCAAGCGCGAGATACCTGGTGTCAACGCCTCCGCAGGTCTTGCGCAATGCCTGCGCGCCGATCCGGAGTCGATCTTTTCGTTCCGCCGGGCGGGGAAGGTTCTCGGTGGTATCGCGTTCCTTCATCTCAATGACAGCGGTCATGACGCGCTCCTGCTCGACGCCATCGACCTGAAACATCCGGAAAGCCGCTACCTGGCGCGAGCGGACGAGGGCGTCGCCGCGATCTATGTGTGGGCGCTCGCGGGCTATGGGCGCGCAGTGCTGGGCCTCGGCAGCGTCGCTGCGCATCTGCGCTCATCGCGCTTCATGGATGCCGATTACTATGCGCAACCCTCGAGCAAGGACGGCCGCGAGCTCCTGATCGCGCTGGGCTTCCGTCCGACGCAAAGCTTCCAACCTGATCTGTGGTGGTACCAAAGGCCGTGGCACCGCTGGCCGGCATTTGGCGCAATCAAGCTTGCAACCGAAAGGACGATCGATGTACGGCACTGACTGCGCGCGGACCGCGAAGCCGGATTCACGCGCCATTACCATCCGGATCGCGCGGGACCCCAATGATCTGATGCTGGTGACGGCAATCCGCTCGGCGGTCTATCTCGCCGAACAGGATTGTCCGTTGGAGGAGGAGTTCGACGGCAACGACCTGGTCGCCGCGCATTTCATCGGATTTGTCGGCCGCGAGCCGGCGGGCTGCCTGCGCGTGCGCTTCTTCGGCGAGTTCGCCAAGGTCGAGCGGTTGGCGGTGCGCCACCAGTACCGGCGCTCGCGGGTCTCGTTCAAGCTGGTGCAGGCCAGCGTCGATTATGTCAGGCGCAAGGGCTTCAGGAAGATCTACGGCCAGGCGCAGGACCGGCTGGTCGATTTCTGGGCGCATTTCGGCGCCAAGCCGCTCGGCCACAACCGCAAGATCACCTTCTCGGATTTTTCCTATACGGAGATGGTGCTGGAGATCGAGCCGGCGGCCGACGCCATCACCCTCGACAGCGACCCCTACGTGATCATTCGCCCTGAAGGCGATTGGGACAGACCGGGCGTGCTCGATCTCTCGGCAAGCCGAGCGGCGACATCGCCCTTGCGGAATACGGCGCTGTCACAGGCTAGAGCATGATCCGGACAAGTGTGAAGCGGCTTTTCCGAAAAGATCATGCTCAATCAAAGAGCTAAAGCGCGATGACGATTCATCCTGATCTGATCGCGGTTTAGGCCGTCGACACCAACAAGAATCCAAGGGCGGTGCCATGTTCGACAATCCGCCGATCCTGGTTTGCGCGGATTTGCAGACCGAGTATCTAACGGAGGGACGAAGCCACGTGATCAGCGATGCGGAGGCGATCATGTCGTGCTGTCTCGGCCTGATCGCTCATTGGCGCGACAATCTCTGGCCGGTGCTGCATTTGAAGCGGATCGCGCAGGCCGCCTGGTTCAATCCGGCCTGCAATCTCACGAACTGGGTCACCGAGTTCAAGCCGCAGCCCGGCGAGCTGCATTTTGAGCATCCGCTGCCCTCGGCCTACAGCTCGACGCGCTTTGCCGAGTATATGGCGAACATCCGCAATCACAATTGCGTGCTCGCGGGCTTCTCGCTGGACGAGACGATCCTTGCCACGGTGATCGAAGGATTCCACCGCAGCCATCGCTATCTCGTGATCCCTGATGCGGTCGCATGCCGCCGCGCCGGCGTCGGAGACGCGGCTGCTTACAAGCATGCGATCATCAATGTGATCAGCCATTTCGCGCGCGTCCGCACCAGCGGCGAGCTGATCGGCGCCGACGGCAGGATCACGGTGTGAGCTGCATCAGCTGCGATCGACGCTGACGACGCGGCCGCGCTCGATCGCGAGCGCAAGCTGGCCGCGCTTCAGCGCAAGGGCCGATTCGCCGAACAGCTCGCGGCGCCAGCCCTGCAGCGCGGCGACCTCGGCCTCGTCGTCGGCCGCGATCTCCTCGAGATCGTCGACAGTGGCGATCACCTTGCTGGCGACGCCATAGCGCTCCGAGGTCATGCGCAGCAGCACCTTCAGCAGTTCGACAATGGCCGCGCCGTTGGAGTTGTTGCGCGGCTTTTCCAGCTTGGGAAGCGTTGCAAGATCGCGGTCAAGTCCGCGCTGCACGGCGGCGATGATATCGGCGCCCCATTTCGAGCGCTCAAAACCCTTTGGCAGCGAGCGCAGCTGGCCGAGCTTTTCCAGCGTGGTCGGCGCATGGGTTGCGATATCGGCGACCGCCTCGTCCTTGAGCACGCGGCCGCGCGGCACGTCGCGGCTTTGCGCCTCTTGCTCGCGCCAGGCCGCGACCTCCATCAGGACCGCGAGCTCGCGCGGCTTGCGCACCCGCGTCTTCAGCCGCTCCCAGGCGCGCTCGGGATGGAAATCATAGGTCTTGGGCGAGGTCAGGATGTCCATTTCAATGCTGACCCAATCGCTGCGGCCGCGCTTCTTCAGGTCGGCGTCGAGCGCGGTGAACACGTCGCGCAGATGGGTGACATCGGAGACCGCGTAGTGCAGCTGCTCCTTGGAGAGCGGCCGGCGCGACCAGTCGGTGAAGCGGTGGGTCTTGTCCGGCCGGTGACCGGTGATGCGCTGCACCAGCTGGTCATAGGCGATGGAATCGCCATAGCCCAGCACCATCGCCGCCACCTGGGTGTCGAAGATCGGATGCGGCAGGATCCCGGCGCGGTGCCAGACGATTTCGATATCCTGGCGGGCGGCATGGAATACCTTCAAGACCCGCTCATTGCTCATCAGCTCAAAAAACGGCTTGAGATCAATGCCGGCGGCCAGCGCGTCGACGACGATGGCCTCCTCGGGGCTCGCCAGCTGGACGACGCAGAGCAGGGGATAATACGTGGTTTCCCGCAGGAACTCGGTATCCACGGTAATGACGGGATGCCGGGCGAGACGGTCGCAGGCGGCTGCGAGCTCCGAGGTGGTGGCAATGACTTCCATAAACTGAGGCGTTCTGCCGAAAGTGCTGATCTGTCAAGGGTGTCGGGATGGATTCGAGGCCGGCATTTAAGCCTGCCCGAAAGCGTCTGGGAAGCAGGTTCCTGGAAAGGCTGCGCAGCCTTTTGGCAGCCTTAAGGCAGGGGAAAGACGGGAATTGGGTCCTAGTAGTCCCGGATGCGGCGGGCGGGGCGAGCGCCCGACGGCACCGCCAGCACGACCACGCAAAGGGCGAGCATCACCAGCCCCATGAACTCGAACACCAACGCATCCACGGCAAATATCCCCCAACAAACACGCTCAATTTGTTGGGGCCGCGTTGAGCGTTTCTTAACGGATGGGGGATGGCTGTCCAAATGGTGGACGAGGGGTTAACGCCCCACGCACCGTCATTCCGGGGCGATGCGAAGCATCGAACCCGGAATCTCGAGATTCCCAGGTGCGCAATTGCGCACCATAGTTCGCGCTTTCAGCGCGCCCCGGAATGACGGTGTGTGTGGCAAGACGACGGGTTTTGCTGCGCCGTCCTACTTCTTCGCTGCGCTCTCACGTCCCGCAGAAGGTCTGGCACACCCGCTCCTCGGGGCGCGGGGGCTCGGTGTAGGCGGCGAACTCCGGCCGGTCTTCGTAGGGCTTCGACAGCACGGTGAGTAGCTCCTCGAACGGGCGGTAATCGTCTCGATCCACCGCCGCCCTGATCACGGCTTCGACGCGGTGGTTGCGCGGGATGAAGGCCGGGTTGACGGCGCGCATTGCTGCCTGCCGCTCGGCAGGTGATTGCGGCTCGAGGCCGATGCGCATCCGCCAATGCTCGGCCCAGGCGTCGTAGGCCTCCGGCTCGCTGAAGAGCTGCCGCACATTCTGGTCCGAGGTGGGATCGCCCGCGGCATCGCTCAGGCGCCGGAAGGTGAGGGTGAAGTCGGCTGCGCCCTTGGCCATTTCGTCGAGCAGGGCCTGCGCCAGCGCCTGGTCGTCCTCGCGTTCGGTGAACAGCCCGAGCTTGGCGCGCAGACCCGCTTTGTAGGCGACGTTGAATTCCTCCCCGAACGCCAGCAGCAGGGTCTGGGCCTCCTCGACGGCCTTGTCCTTGTCGTCCGAGAACAGCGGCAACAGGCACTCGGCGAGCCGGGTCAGATTCCACAGCGCGATGCGCGGCTGGTTGGCATAGGCATAGCGGCCGAGCTCGTCGATGGAGCTGAAGACCTGGGCGGGATCGTAAGCATCCATGAAGGCGCAGGGACCGTAGTCGATGGTTTCGCCCGAGATCGAGGTGTTGTCGGTATTCATCACGCCATGGATGAAGCCGACCAGCAGCCAGCACGCGACGAGGCTTGCCTGCCGCGCAATCACGGCCGAGAGCAGGCCATGGTATGGCCGCTCGCTTCCAATCAGCTCCGGATAGTGGCGCGCGATGACATGATCGGCGAGGGACTTCAGCGCTTCGACATCGCCGCGCGCGGCAAAATACTGAAAGGTGCCGACCCGGATATGGCTCGAGGCCACCCGCGTCAACACCGCGCCGGGCAGCGCCGTCTCGCGCATCACGAGCTCGCCGGTGATGGTGGCCGCAAGCGCGCGGGTGGTGGGAATGCCGAGCGCGGCCATGGCCTCGCTGACCACATATTCGCGGAGCACCGGTCCAAGCGCCGCACGGCCGTCGCCGCGGCGGGAAAAGGGCGTCGGGCCCGAGCCCTTGAGCTGGATGTCGCGGCGGATGCCATCCTTGTCGATGACCTCGCCGAGCAGGATGGCGCGGCCGTCACCGAGCTGAGGCACGAAATGGCCGAACTGGTGGCCGGCATAGGCCATGGCGATCGGCTCGGCGCCCGCGGGCAGGGCCTTGCCGGAGAGGACTTCGGCGCCCTCAGGCGTCTCCAGCAGGTCAGGATCGAGCCCGAGCTGGAGCGCAAGCGGCCGGTTCAGCTTGATCAGCCGGGGGGAGGCGACCGGCGTCGGGGCCACGCGGGCGAAAAAATTCGCCGGCAGCGCCGCATAGGAGTTCTGGAAGGGGAAATGCACGGTCATGAGCCCAAGATAGGCAGAGCAGCCGGCTTTTTCGAGCCCAATTGCCCGATGCATTCGGTTGCCGGGCGGAAAAGGCTCGGCTAAACCCTCCCGCAATTCGGGAAGAGGGTCCAACGGCCCTCCGATTCGATTCCTCCGACATCGCTTTGGACGTTCCATGCACCGTTACCGCACCCATACCTGCGGCCAGCTCCGCGAGACCAATATCGGCGAAACCGTTCGCCTGTCCGGCTGGTGCCATCGCATCCGCGACCATGGCGGGGTGCTGTTCGTTGATCTCCGCGACCATTACGGCATCACCCAATGCGTTGTTGACCCGGACTCGCCGGCCTTTGCCGCGGCCGAGAAGCTGCGCTCGGAATGGGTGGTGCGGATGGAGGGCAAGGTGCGCCGCCGCCCCGAGGGCACCGACAATGCGGACCTGCCGACCGGCCAGGTCGAGCTCTATGTCGCCGATATCGAGGTCTTGGGCCCGGCCGGCGAATTGCCGCTGCCGGTGTTCGGCGAGCAGGAATACCCCGAGGATATCCGCCTGAAATACCGGTTCCTCGACCTGCGCCGCGACAAGCTGCACCAGAACATCATGACCCGCGGTGGCATCATCGATTCGATGCGCCGGCGGATGAAGGAGGCTGGGTTCTTCGAGTTCCAGACCCCGATCCTGACCGCGTCCTCGCCGGAAGGCGCCCGCGACTTCCTGGTGCCGTCGCGCATCCATCCCGGCAAGTTCTATGCACTGCCGCAGGCGCCGCAGCAGTACAAGCAGCTGCTCATGATGTCGGGCTTCGACCGCTACTTCCAGATCGCGCCCTGTTTCCGCGACGAGGACCCGCGCGCCGACCGCCTGCCCGGCGAGTTCTACCAGCTCGATGTCGAGATGAGCTTTGTCACCCAGGACGACGTGTTCGCGGCGATGGAGCCGGTGATCACGGGCGTGTTCGAGGAATTCGCCAAGGGCAAGCCGGTGACCAAAGGCTGGCCGCGGATTCCCTTTGCCGAAGCGATCCGCAAATACGGCAGCGACAAGCCGGACCTGCGCAACCCGATTGTGATGCAGGACGTCTCCGAGCACTTCCGCGGCTCCGGCTTCAAGGTGTTCGCGCGCATGCTCGAAGACCCCAAGAACCAGGTCTGGGCGATCCCGGGCAAAGGCGGCGGCAGCCGCGCCTTCTGCGACCGCATGAACTCGTGGGCGCAAGGCGAGGGCCAGCCCGGCCTCGGCTACATCATGTGGCGCGAAGGCAATGAGGGCGCGGGTCCGCTGGCCAACAACATCGGTCCTGAGCGCACCGCGGCGATCCGCGAGCAGCTAGCATTGAAGGAGGGCGATGCGGCGTTCTTCGTTGCCGGCGATCCCGACAAGTTCTGGAAGTTCGCAGGTCTTGCACGCACCAAGGTGGGCGAGGAGTTGAACCTCATCGACAAGGAGCGCTTCGAGCTCGCCTGGATCGTCGACTTCCCGATGTACGAGTATGACGAGGAGAACAAGAAGGTCGACTTCTCCCACAACCCGTTCTCGATGCCGCAGGGCGGACTGGAGGCGCTCGAGAGGCAGGAGCCGTTGTCGATCAAGGCGTTCCAGTACGACATCTGCTGCAACGGCTACGAGATCGCCTCCGGCGGGATCCGCAACCATCGTCCCGAGGCGATGGTGAAGGCGTTCGAGATCGCGGGCTATGGCGAGCAGGAAGTGGTCGACCGCTTCGGCGGCATGTACCGCGCCTTCCAGTACGGCGCCCCGCCGCATGGCGGCATGGCCGCAGGCGTCGACCGCATCGTCATGCTGCTCTGTGGCACCACGAACCTGCGCGAGATCTCGCTGTTCCCGATGAACCAGCAGGCCATGGACTTGCTGATGGGCGCACCGTCAGATGTGACGCAGAAGCAGCTGCGCGAGCTGCATATCCGGCTCAACCTGCCGCAGAAGTAGCCTTCAGGCGCGCGTTATTGTGCCCTCGCCCATCGCAACCGGGGTTTACCCCGGTTGCGCATCGTTAAATGCGCAAGTCGGGCAGGCCCGACTTGCGGTGGAAGAGGGCAGCTCCGCACGAGGACAAGGGCTCCCTTGGGTGAGGGGTTGCTGCCGCGGAGGACTCCGTCGCCATAGAATTCGCGGAGGCAGACCCCTCACCCGAACGAGTTCGTGTCTGCCGTCGGATTAGCCCTCTCCCACAAGGGGCGAGGGCACAATAACTCGCAGTTCGCTCACGGCCCGCAGCTTGAGCCGGTCGCCTACGTGGCTTGAGCGGGCCCCACGCTGGTTATCTTACAGCCCCGTCGACGACTCGATCTTGAACTGCGCGAGCGCTGCCATCGGATCGCTCTTGAGCAGCTGAAATAACTGCACCGTCGGCAGCTTTCCGATCGGCGTCAGCTTGATGACCAGCGTCTGCTGCGGGGTTTCGACGAAGCGGCCGATTGCGGCCACCGCCGCGGCGGCATCGGGGCTGGTGCCGGCCGCCTGCGCGCCGTTGGTCTTGATGGCCTCCAGGATGGCGCTGCGCGCGGCATCGCGGCTGACGTTCTGGGTGCGGGCATATTGGCTGACCAGGATGTCGACGCCGCCGCTGTCGTGCAAGGTGAGCTCCAGCGCGCCGGTTTCGATCTGGGCCGCGGTCGATGCGGCCTTCAGTGGCTCCGCAAACATGGCGCGCGGGACATTGGCAAGAACGACGCGGGCCTGCGCCTTGCCAAGGCCTTCGATCTCGATCCTCACCGGCTCAAGCGCGAAGGAGCCGGAGGATTCGGTCCAGCCGGCAACGAGCTCGGCGTCGATGTTGGCCGTCTTGCCGACCATAAGCAGCGGCAGCAACGCGGTATAGGTGGTTCCTGTCGAGATCGGAATGCTCATCTTGGCGGCGAGATGGGTTTGAGTTGGCATCGGTCCGACAAACTGACCCCAGCCGATATTGATGCTGTCGACGTTGAGCGAGCCGCTCTTGTCCGGGTAGGGCGCCACAAAGTCCTTCACCTCGGCGCCCTGCACAATCTGGAAAAGCGCCAGCGCAAGCTCGGGCGACGGCTTCTGGCCTGATGACTGCATCGTGGCGGACAGGTGCATCAGCTTCGAAAAGTCGATCGACTTCAGGGCGAAATGACCGGCCTTGAGCGGCCCCTGCGGCGTCCTCGCATCAAGCCCCTCGATGCCGAAATCGCTCTTGCCGTTGTCCAGGGAGAAATGCGCAGCCGCGAGCTTGACCGGGCCCTGCGGCGTATCGACGGTGATGCCGTTGACGGCGAAATTGCCGAGATGAAGGCCCTCATAGATTTTCGCCATCTTCTCTATCATCTCGCGCGCTTGCGCGGGCGAAGGGGTCGTCCCGGCCGGCGGCAGAGCGGCGATCAGGGCGGGCAGCTGCAGCCGTGACGGTCGCACCGCGATATCGTCCATCTCGACGTGATCGAAGCGCATATTCAGGCCCTTCGCCGACTTGATGTCATAACCATCGATCGAGACCTGCCGGTACATGCGGTAGGACTGGTCGTCATTGGCCTTCTGCGGATCGAACATGGTGGCAGCGGCCATCGCGTCGAAATCGTGAGTGACCAGATTTGTGAAGGTGCCGTTGAACCCCTCGTTCTTGCCGGCTGTCTGCACGGTGTAGGCGAGTGCGCCTTTGTCGACCTTGGCCGTTGCGACCTTGCCATCCTTGACGCCCTCGATCGCGATACCGGAATAGCCGATATCGCCACCGGTCAGCCCGGCCGCATTGAATTTCACGCCCACCGAGAGATTCGGAATTGTCACCGATGCCGCGGCAAGGCGGCTGAATTGTTCAAGCCCGAACCGATACAGCTCGACGGTCGAGGAGCCCGCCGGAAGCTGCTCGACCTGCGAGGGCGCTGAACAGTCCGATGCGGTGAACTTGGGCAGCCTGTAGGTATATTGCAGTTGCGAGCCGCCGGCGGCGAGGGTGACGCCGACCTCGATGTCGGAAGCCTCGACAAGATTGGCTGCGACCCGGCCCTGCTCCGGCTCGCTCAGTCCCGACGCCGTCAGGCTGGCAATTTTGACGGTGGTCGGCGGCTGTGTCGCGGTCTCGGTGGCGATGTCGGCGATGCTGATGGTGCGCTTCCACAGGTCATAGGCGATCTTGCCGTGGCTCGCCTTTGCGCCGCTGCTCCGCATCCGTTCAAAAGCCGCGTCCACCGATGCGGTGGCCCGTGCCTGCGCATAATAGAGGAAGCCGAAATAGCCGCCCGCGGTGATCACGACGACGGCAACCAGGCCGATCAGGATCTTCTTCATTCGCGTCAACTCCGGATTGCGCAGAGGGGTATTGCGATATTCTCGGTCGAACGGCCGGAATAGGGAAGGGGCCATGCGGCGCCAACAACCCGCGAGATGCGGCACGCCGGGAAGTTTTGCCCCGTCCAGTTAATCGAATGTTGCATGCCGACCGTGACACGTGCTTCACATCCACCTCATTTTGCCCGAAAAAGCGGATGGCTCCCGGACTGGCAGTTGGGAGCCAGAAATGCGGGAGCATGCATGTCGTCCTATTCTGAAGACCTCCATTCCGCGGCGCTGGCCTATCACCGCCTGCCGCGACCGGGAAAACTGGAAATCCAGGCGATCAAGCCGCTGGCCAACCAGCGCGACCTCGCACTGGCCTATTCGCCGGGGGTCGCGGCGGCCTGCACCGAGATTGCCAAGGATCCCGCCCAGGCGGCCTCGCTGACCACACGGTCCAATCTCGTGGCGGTCGTCTCCAACGGCACGGCCGTGCTCGGGCTTGGCAATATCGGGCCGCTCGCCTCTAAGCCGGTGATGGAGGGCAAGGCGGTCCTGTTTAAGAAATTCGCCGGCATTGACGTCTTCGACATCGAGATCGCCGCCGACACCATCGAGCGGGTGGTGGAGACGGTGGCGGCGCTGGAGCCGACCTTCGGCGGCATCAATCTCGAGGACATCAAGGGGCCGGAATGTTTCGAGATCGAGGCGCGCCTCAAGGCGCGCATGAAGATCCCGGTCTTCCATGACGACCAGCATGGCACCGCGATCATCGTGGGCGCCGCCATCACCAACGCGCTCTTGCTCAACGGCAAGAAGCTCTCGGACGTCAAGATCGTGGCCTCGGGCGCGGGCGCGGCCGCGCTCGCCTGCCTCAATCTGCTGGTCTCGCTGGGCGCCCAGCGCAAGAACATCTGGGTCTGCGACATCGAAGGGCTGGTGTATGAGGGCCGCCCCGTGCTGATGGATCGCTGGAAGTCGGTCTATGCGCAACAGACCGACAAGCGGAAGCTGGCGGACGTGATCGGCGGCGCGGACATCTTCCTCGGCCTGTCGGCACCGAACGTGCTGACCCAAGACATGGTCAAGCAGATGGCGGACAAGCCGCTGGTGCTGGCGCTCGCCAATCCGAACCCGGAGATCATGCCCGACGAGGCGCGCGCGGCGCGGCCCGATGCCATGATCTGCACCGGCCGCTCGGACTTTCCAAATCAGGTCAACAACGTCCTCTGCTTCCCCTTCATCTTCCGCGGCGCGCTCGATGTCGGCGCCACCGCCATCAATGAGGAGATGAAGCATGCGGCGGTCGATGCGATCGCCCAGCTGGCGCGCGATGCGCCGTCGGATGTGGTGGCGCGCGGCTTCGACTCCACGGAAGTGCAGGGCTTCGGCCCGGGCTCGCTGATCCCGAGCCCGTTCGATCCGCGGCTGATCCAGCGCATCGCGCCCGCGGTGGCCAAGGCCGCCATGGACTCCGGCGTCGCGACGCGCCCGATCAAGAACTTCGACGAATATGCCGCTGGCCTCGAGCGCTTCTCCTTCCGCTCGGGCCTCGTCATGAAGCCGGTGTTTGCCAAGGCAAAGAGCCAGCCGGTTCGCGTCATCTATGCCGAAGGCGAGGACGAGCGCGTGCTGCGCGCGGTCCAGCAGGTGCTCGAGGAGAAACTGGCAAAACCGATCCTGGTCGGGCGTCCCTCCGTGGTCGAGACTCGCATCAAGCGGTTCGGCCTGTCGATCAAGCCCGGCAAGGACTTCGATCTTGTCAACCCCGAGGACGATCCGCGCTACCGCTCCTATGTGCAGTCCTACATCGAGGTCGCCGGCCGGCGCGGCGTCACGCCCGATGCGGCGCGCACCGTGGTGCGCACCAACAACACCGTGATCGCCGCGCTTGCGGTGATCCGGGGCGAGGCCGATGCCATGATCTGCGGCGTCGAGGGCCGCTACATGAGCCATCTACGCCATGTGCGCGAGATTGTCGGCTGCTGCGACGGCATCAGCGATTTTGCCGCGCTGGCGCTGCTGATCACCAGCAAGGGCGCCTATTTCATCGCGGATACCGAAGTGCGCTCCAACCCGAGCGCGGAGGAGCTGGCGGAGATCGCAGCACTCGCCTCCAGCCATGTGCAGCGCTTCAACCTGAAGCCCAAGATCGCCTTCCTGTCGCATTCGGATTTCGGCAGCTCCGACACCGATTCCTCGCGCAAGATGCGCCGTGCGACCGCGGTCCTGAAGCAGCATCATCCGGAGCTCGAGTCCGACGGCGAGATGCAGGGCGACACCGCGCTATCGGAGGCGGCGCGCAAGCTGATCCTGCCGCAGAGCCTGCTCGAGGGCGTCGCCAACATCCTGATCATGCCGAACCTCGACGCGGCCAACATCGCCTACCAGATGGTCAAGGTGCTGACGGACGCGGTCCCGGTCGGTCCGATCCTGATCGGGCCGTCGCGTCCGGCGCACATCCTGACGCCCTCGGTGACCGCGCGCGGCATTCTGAACATGACCGCGGTTGCCGCGGTCGAGGCGCAAGAAGGGGCAGGGCGGGCGCAGCCGACCCTGTTCACATAGGGCCTGTCAGGCCTGTTTCAGCTGAAGCGGTGACAGCTTTGCGCCGGGAATAGGTCGCAATTTGATGGTTTGAAAAGCGCCGGCGGAGCATTCATAATCCGCCTGCTTAACGGCGATCGATCCCGCTGCCGGTGCGTCTGACGAGGCCGACCCATGCCAGGTTTGATTACTTTCGGGCGAATTGTGTTCGCCGTCCTGTTCGTTTATCTCGGCGCGACCAAGCTGTTTGCCATTCAGCCCACCGCCGACTTCGTCGCCGCGAAGGTGACGATCCCTTCCCAGCTCGCGCCCTATGTCACGCAGCTCGAGAATGCGACGGGGATGACCATGCCCCAGCTGCTTGCGATCGGCGCCGGCGTGTTCGAAACCCTCGCAGGGCTGATGATTGCGCTCAATTTCGGGGTGCGGTTCTTTGCGATCATCCTGATCCTGTACATGGCCGCATCGACCTTCTACTTCCAGGATTTCTGGAATCAGAGCGCGCCGGAAAACGCCAGAACCGTGGTTGATGCCCTGAAGAACGTCGCGCTGATCGGCGCGCTATTCATGATCGCAGGCTATGGGCGAGGGCCGCGCGCGGCCGAGCCGGCCTATGGGGACGTGTGAGGGCTTAGAGCATGATCCGGAAAAGTGTGAAGCGGTTTTCCGAAAAGATCATGCTCAATCAGAGAGCTAAGGCGGGATAACGATTCGTCCTAATCTCATCGCGCTTTAGGCCCGCTCTTGGTGCTTCGGGACACCGCTCCCCGTCGGGGACAGGTGAACGAGCTTGCCACTCGATCTGTTCAAAACGACCGTCAGCAAGGGTAGGGTGGGCAAAGCGCAGCGTGCCCATCAGTTCGAATCGTATTCGTGATCGGTGGGCACGCTGCGCTTTGCCGACGCTACAAATCCCCGACTTTCAGTAAGTCACAGGCGCCGCCATGGCGTCACCGTGACGTCGTTCAGGGCATCCAGCACGTGCGGCTCGCCGGCCTTCAGCCCATGCGCGGCGAGGACTTGTTGTGGTGTCCGCGCCGGCACTCCGCCGAAGCAGGGTTCGCCGCCCGGCAGCCGCACATGCGGCGCCTGCGACAGCCAGAACGTGTCGTAGCGATCCATGAACAGATCGAAGACATCCGGGCCGCCGATGATCGCGATCTGACCCGATGTGACACCGGCGAAGTCGCAGGCTGCTTCAAAGCTGGTGCCGGCCGGATTCCACAGCACGGCTTTGGGATTGTCAGGGTCCGCGGCAAGCGAGGCGGTTTTTCGCGTCAGGATGATGCGCCGTCGCCGCGGCGAATTCGGATGATCCTCCTGCGAGTATCGTCCGTGCACGACAAGGTCGGCGCGGTCGAGCGCGGCCGAGAAGAAGGCCTTGTCGGCCTCGAATTTGAGCTCGGTCGGCATCACGCGATCGCCCTTGGAGAGCATGCCCTCCGCGGAGACGATGACATAACCTTCGATGCGGAAGCGCGGCGCCTCGGACATCGCCGCTCAAGTCCACTTCGCGCGGGTGCGATAGACCTCCACCGCCGGCTCGCATTCGCCAAAGATGTTCAGCTTGGTGATCGAGACCTGGCAGGCCTCGACGCGATCGTCCTCGAAGCACTTGTCGACGATCTCATCGAGCAGCGTCTCGAGCAGCGGCGTGTGCGGCCGCTCCGGGAAGGCCTTCAGGAAATTGCGGATGTGATCGTAGTCGATATAGCCGAAGCTTTCGAGCCTGCGATGCTCGAGCCTCGCGAACAGGCTGATGTCGATCGACAGCTTGTTGGGCCGCTCCGGGTACTGCTCCCACGGATGAATGCCGCAGCGCGTTTCCACGACCACGTTCTTCAGCCGTACGACCAGGTGATCCGATTGGGAGAAACTCATGCTCAGGGTCAAAAAAAGCCTCGGCCCATATTTTGGCCGAGGCCCCGCAGAAGCGTTGTCGATCGCTATTCCGAGACCGTGGTCACGACGCTGGAGACCGGGCGCTGGCTGACGGTCGGCAGCTTGACGTCCTCCTTCATCAGCTCCTGGTCATATTGCGGCAGGGATACCACCGGCGCCTTCGCGCGCATGGCGACCACCTTGTAGCCTTCCGTCTTCAACCGCTGCAGGAGCGCCGGCAGGGCTTCGGCGGTGTGCTTGTGGAAGTCGTGCATCAGGATGATGCCCTTGCCGAGCTTGTCCAGCTTCTTGAAGGTGACATCGATCACCTGCTGGGCGTTCTTGGCCTTGAAGTCGAAGGAGTCGAGATCGCAGGAGAAGATCGCGATGTTGCGGGTGCCAAGATACGTCACCATCTGCGGCGGATGCTGCAGCGCCGGGAAGCGGAAGAACGGCGCAGGCGAGACGCCGCCCAGCGCCCATTTCACGGCGCTGATGCCCTTCTCGATCTCGTCCTTGCGCTGGTCGTCGGTCAGCTTCTTGTTGTTGAGGTTCTCGTGCGACCAGGTGTGGCTGCCGATGGTGTGGCCGGCGGCGTAAACCTGCTTGAGGATCTCCGGATAGTATGTGGCGTGCTTGCCGATGGAGAAGAAGATGCCGGTCGTGCACTGATCGGCAAGTGCCTTCAGGACAGCAGGCGTGTTCTCAACCCAGGGACCGTCGTCAAAGGTCAGCACCACCTCATGGTCGCGGAGGAAGTCGAGTTCCTTGAAGTGCTCGAAACCGAAGCCGGGGCCGCCTGTCGTATCAATCTCGACGGTGCGGGCGACGCCAAGCGCGTCGGGATTGGTGCAGGGCGCGCGTGCTGGCTGGGTCTGGCTCGGGGCCGCAGCCGCTTGTTGCGGCGCCGCTTGCGCCGCAGGCGCTGCCGGAGCGGGCGCGGTCTGGGCGGCGACGGGAGCCGCCTTGGGCGCGCTCTGCGACCATGCGACGCCGGGAGCACATAGCGAAACCGCGAAGATCAATCCTGCCGCAACACGCATATCTCGTTTCCCTCGATTGCCGTAGAGCCGCCCAAGCGGCGCGCGAAGCCGTCTACACCCCGAAACATCATAGTCCCGCCGCCGATCAAAGCAATGATTCAAGGTGGTTAGGGGCGATTTGTCCCGTGGCAGGTGAAGTATAGGGCTGCATCGGCGTCAGCCAAGCGCCCGCGCGATCGCGGTTTTGATCCTCGTATCGGTCGGCTCGACCGCGGACGCGAACACGTCAGCAATGTAGCCGTCGCGACCAACGAGGTATTTATGGAAGTTCCAGCGTGGAACATCCTTCGGCCGCGCCTCCGCGGCCCATTTGTAGAACGGATGCGCATTGGGGCCGACGACCACGGCTTTGGCCGCGATTGGGAAGGTAACGGCATATTGATGCTGCGCGGTCTCCGCGATCTCGCCAGCGCCGCCGGGCTCCTGACTGCCGAAATCGTTGGAGGGCACGCCGATCATGCCGAACCCGCGCTCGCCGAACTCGGTCCACAGCTGCTGCAGCCCGGCATATTGCGGGGTGTAGCCGCACAGCGAGGCGGTGTTGACCACGAGCAGCGGCCGACCGCTGTAATCGGCGAGCCGAATCTCGCCCTCCGACAGCGCCGGAAAGGAGAAGACGTAGGCCGTGATTCGGCTTGCGGCAGGCTCTGCCTGCGCTGTTCCGGTCGCCGCGGCGGCAAGCGCGCCAGCAATGACGGATCTGCGGTCGATCATGGTGCCCTCCCGGCGTTTCATCGCGCAAAGATGATAGCCGAGTAGGCCGTTCGCGGCCGCTCAACAGCGCGTTATGACGGGCACCAGGGTAACGGCAGCAGCGGCATGTAATAGCCGTTCCATTCGCAGACTGATTGCGGTCCGGTGCGCTTGAAGGCGTACTTGATCGGCTCGGACTGGCCGACCGCGACGTGCAGCGCGATCAGCGTCAGTCCGATCGGATAGGCCAATTTGTGGAAGCGCAGATCGCGCAGGCGGTCGAGCAGCACCGCGCCTGCAAGGATGATGAGCGGGTCGGTGAAGATGAAATATTCGCTCTTGAGCCCGCGCCTGACGCCAAGGGTATCGATGGCGATCGCCGCTCCCATCAGCGCCAATGCCTGCAGCGCAGCGCGCGGCTCGCCGCGGCGCCATGCCAGGACGATGCCGGGGATGATCAGCCAGGTCAGGAACACGGTCGGCCGCGCCGAGGAATGCAGCACGAAGGTGTAGCGCGCCAGCACCGATCCCAGTCCCTGCAGCAGCAGGACGATTGCGCCCAGCCCCGAGCCGTGCGCGGCATCGGCCGTGCCGGGATCGGCGAAAGTGAGCATCTTCTCCAGCGGATTGAATACGGCGATCACATTGTTGGTCGCATAGGCGAGATCGAGCAACAGCAGCGCAAGCGCGGCACCGGCCACCAGCGCGCCGATCGAGGCGAGCGTCTCCGCGACGGCGATGCGCCACAGCGCGGCATAGGCGATCATCGCAGCCAGGATGAACCCGATCAGCGCGAGCTGATAGATGCCGTAGCGGCCGAGCAGCAGCGGATGAAATCCGGCGGCATCGAGCAAATGACGATCGAAGCCGGTCATCGCAAGCGGCCAGGCAGCCCAGCTGGCTGCGGCGGCGATGAGGGCGGCTGCGATCACGACAAGCCAGCTTTGCCCGGTGTTCTGCCAGAAGGTGACGCTTGCGCTCCGGATACTGCCGAACGGCAGGATGACGATCGGCACGAGGGCGATCAGCAGGATCGCCTGCACCTTGTTCTCGAGGCCAATCACACACAGCGCGGCAGCCGCGGCGATCGCCAGCGGACGCCAGCGGCTGGCGCGGCGCCCGACGACCATCAGGATCATCAGCGCGAAGATCACCGGACACGCCGCGATCAATTCGCTGCGCAGGATCCGCGAATGCACCGCGATGCCGCCGGATAGCGCAAAGGCCAGCACGGACAACATGGCGACGCGCCAGTCGCGCACGATTCCACGGATAAGCCCGGCGAAGATCAAGACACAGCCGGCTGCGATCAGGAACGCCAACACGCGGCCGGCGCGGACGGCCTCTGTCATCGCCGCATCGAAGGCGGCCGTGTCGCTCGGTTTTGGAATGGCCGGCAGTGTCCATGCGTCGAGCAGGCCCATGCCGTGCAGCAAGGAGAACCAGGATTTGACGGTCAGGATGGTCAGATAGGCGGTGTGATCGAAGAAGTGCTGCGGCTTGCCGTCATTCATGACAAGTGCGTTGTAGATCACCATGAAATCCATATCGGCGTTGCGCCAATAGACGGTCGCATAGCCGAACAGGAGGAAGGAGGCGGCAAGGCCGGCGATGATCGCAACAAGCCCCTTGCGCCAGGGGAGGCGGATAAGCCGGTCGAAAGCGTCGTCGGTGATGGCACGGCGCGGTGCCCTGGCCTTGGCGGGCGCGGAAAGCTCACTCATGCGCGGCTTTTAGCCGACCCGGCGGACGGCGTCACGTTGCCCGAAGCTAACGCAGCAACATGGCTCTAGCGCAGTGACACGATGAAATCCGTGCCTTCGCCGGTTTCGCCCTGGTTGATGCCCTGGTCGGACACGATGATCGAACTGCCCGTGGTCAGGGCTTCGGTGATCCGTGTCATCACGTTAGCAGGAATGGTGACGCGATCCAGCGCCTCCGCGGGGCTGTCGATCGCAGGCACAGAGCGTGCTTCGACAGGCTCCGCTTTTGCGCCCTTCCGATGCATCGCGCTGCGCCGCTCATCCTCATGGACCAGGCCGCGCGCCGACACCGGCAAGGTCATCACCGACCAGTGCACGAGATTGGGATCGGTCTTATCGATCTCGGCGGTGAACACATGCGTGCCGAGCGGCCGGTCGGAGGGAGCGATGGTTACGGGCGAGTCGAACAGCGGCTCAAAATTCTGCCGCGCATAGAGCTTGGAATCCTTCCGGCTGATGAAGATCGAAATCGGGCCGGCTCGCCTGGCGGCCTCGGCCTTCGCGGCCGCGGCCTTGGCGATGTCGGGCTGGCGGGTCTCGTCCTTGGCGGGATCGGCCGCCGCATCGGTCTTCACGGCAGACTTCTGTGCATCGAAGGGCTGGGCGGGCTCGGTCGGCTTGGTCTCGTTCTTTGCGTCGGCAGGCTTGGATGCATCGGGCTTGGATCCATCGGGCGTGGATACATTGGGCTTGGACGCATCGGCGTTGACCGCGGCCTTCGCGGGACTGGCTTTTGCATCATTGCCCGCCGCGGCTTTCGGACCGGCGAGATCGACGGTGGCCTCGTCCCTGGCCGCCAACGAGGCGTCGGACATGGTTGCTGGCTTATCGGCGGGCAGGTCACCGGCAGCGTCTGCGGTGCGGGTCTTCTCGGCGGTCGAGTCAGCATCGGGCGAGGTGGCGTCGCCATGGCCGACGGAGGGGCGCAGATCAAGCCTGGTCTCGATGACCTCAGGCGTTTTGTCGGCAGCACCCTTGTCAGCCTTCATCCCTTGCGGCGCGGCACGCTCGTCCGCCGAAACCTGAGGTGGCGGAGCGACCTTCATGCCTGGAAGCAGAGGATGGGCAAAGCTTGCGGGCGCCGACATCTCGCCCGGCGTGACCACCACGCGCGCGCCCATCCGCGTCCAGCCGTACATCTTGATCGCGAAGGCTTCGGGCATGCGAATGCAGCCGTGCGAGGCCGGATAGCCCGGCAGCACGCCAGCATGCATGGCGATGCCGGACCAGGTGATGCGCTGCATGTAGGGCATCGGCGCGCCGCTATAGATATTGGAGCGATGCCATTTTTGCTTCTGGATCACGCTGAACACGCCCATCGGCGTGGGATGGCCCTTCATGCCGGTCGATACCGGCGCTTCGGCGAAGAAGCCGTTGGTGTCGTAGATCTTGAGCTGCTGCCGATTGATGGAGATTGCGATGATCACGGCGCCTTGCGGTTTGGTGCTGGCTTCCTTTCTCTCCGCGGCGGCATCCTTTTTCTTCTCGCTCCGCCGCACCACAGGCCGTCGCGGCTGGTAAACGGGCTCGGGCCGATAGTCGGGCCGATAATAGGTCGGATTGGACTCCGTCCAATAGTAATAGGCCGCGTCGGCGCGGGAGACGGTGCTGATCGCGCCGACTGCAGCGAGGGCCGCAACCCGCCAAAATCTTTGGCCTGCAATGTCGGCCGTCAAAATACGCTGAAAAGCCAAGTGGAGTACCTTCAAGATTCCGATCGACAATGCCCGTTGGTTGTCGCAGACGTAAAACTCGTTCACCAGCGCAGCGGTTCGAATCTTTATAGATTTCGCGCTCAGCGTAGCAAAAAAGCCTCACATTCCGTTAAGCGCCTGCGACCGTCGGCCTTCCGCCCAAGGCTTCGCGCGCCTACATGGCGAAAGCGCGGCCGGCTGCCCTGTTCGTGATATCTGAAAGGGGCAGGCAAAGAAGCGAGCCAAGTTCAGACGTCACCGGCAATAATGCAGCCAAATCCATGATTTCAGTGCCGCTTTTCGGTTTCCGGTTGGAAGCGCGAATGGTTCGCGCGCGGCGCTTTCGGAGAGTTTTATGACAGCAGTCACCGCAATCACACGCACCGGATGGGCAGCTCTTTTCCTGTTGCCGCTGGTCCTGCTCACGTTTTCGTTTTCGCGCGCCTTTGCGGGCGACGAGCCGGACCTGATCTTCCGCCGCTCGACCGTGTTCAAGCTGATGAGCCCGAACGACAAGCTCGCCACTTACGGCATCGACGATCCCGAGGTCGAGGGAGTCGCCTGCCATTTCACCGTGCCGGAAAAGGGCGGCTATGCCGGTTGGCTGGGGCTTGCCGAGCAGGTCTCCGACATTTCGCTCGCCTGCCGGCAGATCGGGCCGATCCGCTTCAAGCACAAGCTGGAGCAGGGCGAGGACATGTTCCGGCAGCGCCGCTCGATGTTCTTCAAGCGGATGCAGATCGTGCGCGGCTGCGACGCCAAGCGTAACGTGCTGGTCTACATGGTCTATTCGGACAAGCTGATCGAGGGCTCGCCGAAGAATTCGACATCCAGCGTGCCGATCATGCCCTGGGGCGCCGCGGACGGCGCGATACAGAAATGCGGCGATTTCATCCAGTGAACGGTTCGCGCGGGCTTGCCGTGCCCGCTCAGGTTGACGCTGGGCGGGCGGATGGTTTTGCCGGTGCTTTCAGCCGCTCTCCTAGCGTATTGAAATGACGCGTCTTCGCGCGACGGTTTCGTCGGAACCGCCGCGACGAAACAATTGCCGCGCCGACGAAACCATTTTGCCGTCGTTGCGCAGAATTGGCGAAACCAAGCATGGTTAATCAGCTGCCATCACCAGGGGGCGATCACAAGCCGCCGGCGATAGCGGAGACTGTCAAATGCGGACGTTGAAATACCTGCTCGCCTGCGCCTTCGTGCTGGCTGGTTCGTCCATGGCCGGCACGGTGGATGGGGGCCTGCCGGGTGTTGGCACGTTCGCCTATAGCGGCCCCGCCATCGTGTCGCCCGTGGTGCTCGCTGTGAACGAGAAGTAGCGGTTGATCATGCTGTTTCGTGTTGGCGCCGTAACGCTCATCGCAACTCTGTCTTTCGCCGCCTCAGCCCAGGCCCAGTCCCGCGCGCCGGTCAGGCTGCCCGATCCGCGCGCCGATTTCGTGCGTCAGTGCGCGCCGCATATGCTCGGGCGCTGGGCCCATCCGGAGGAAGTGTGCGGCTGCCTGCACGATCATGCAGCCGCCGTCGTCGAGGACAATGATTTGCGCGAGGCGCTGCTGCGCGGCATCAGCGAGACCGGCGTGCCGACCATCGAGAACGCGTGGGTGCCGGTCACAAAGCAGTCGGAAATCGGCCCGACCTTCACCAAGATCGCCAAGCCGACATTGCAATGCATGTTCGATCCCGCGAAATAGCGCGGCTCTTGCCGATCTACTTCCCCGATTTTTTAGGCAGCCGCGGCACGCATTTGCGCGCCGGCACGACGCCCAGTGGCGACATCTTCGAGCCGGAGACTTCCTTCACCTGGCCGGCGGGGCAGGTGCCGTCATCGACCAGGACCCGCTGCCCGAGCCGCAGATTGGCGATGTCCTGCTCGCGCCCGACATATTGGGCATGCGCAAGCGAGGTGAGGGCGGAAACCGCAAGGGCGGCCACGGTCGCATGAAAAAAGCAGTGGCGTAAAGGGATCAGCATCGGTCTTCGCCGCATATCTCGTTTGAGCTTGGGACTGTAAGGACGGACTTGCGATTCTGAAAGACAGCCGAAATGCTGATGCTGTCTCAATGCTCGGGCCGTCGCGGGCGCTCGCGTCGGATGGCAACAGGAAGAATGGTGCAGATGAACAGCGATACCACCCGGCGGATCCTCGATGCCGTCGATCTTGCCTTCGACGTACAGCTGGCGACCACCCGTGATTTTGTCGCGATCCCCTCGACCCGCGGCGCGGAGGGGCCGTGTCAGGACATGATGGGCGATCTCTTGCGCGCGCGCGGCTATGAGGTCGACGACTGGCAGGTCGATCTCGATGCTCTCAAGGATTTGCGCGGCTTCGGACCGGTCGAGACGGATTTTTCCCGGGCGCGTTCCGTGGTCGGGACCTACCGTCCGTCCACCACGGCGGGCAGATCGCTCATCCTGCAGGGCCATTGCGACGTGGTCCCGGCGGGGCCGCTCGAGATGTGGGAGACGCCGCCATTCTCACCGGTCATTCGCGACGGCAAGATGTATGGCCGCGGCGCCTGCGACATGAAGTCGGGGACCATCGGCGCGCTCTATGCGCTGGATGCGATCAAGGCCGCGGGCCTCAAGCCGACCGCGCGGATTCATTTTCAATCCGTGATCGAGGAGGAGAGCACCGGCGTCGGCGCGCTGTCGACCCTGCAGCGCGGCTACCGGGCGGACGCCTGCTTCATCCCGGAGCCGACCAACGGCAAGATGGTGCGCGCGCAGGTCGGGGTGATCTGGTTTCGCCTCAAGGTGCGCGGCCATCCCGTGCATGTGTTCGAGGCCGGCAGCGGCGCCAACGCCATCACCGCCGCCTATCACCTGATCGGCGCGTTGCAGCAGCTCGAGGCCAGATGGAACGAGCGTGCCAAGTCCGACCGCTACTTCAAGGCGCTCAATAATGCCATCAACTTCAATCCCGGCATCATCAAGGGCGGCGATTGGGCCTCCAGCGTGCCGGCCTGGTGCGACGTCGATTGCCGGATCGCGATCCTGCCGGGCTGGTCGGTATCGGAAGCGCAAGCCGAGATCAGCGCCTGCGTTGCGGCGGCCGCGCGCGACCATCGCTTCCTCTCCAACAATCCGCCTGTGCTGGAATGGTCGGGATTCTTGTCGGAAGGTTATGAGCTGAAGGACAGCGCCGAGGCGGAAAGCGCCTTCGGCAAGGCCTATGGCGCGATCTATGGCGGCGAGGTGCAGGACCTCGTCTTCACCGCGCTGACCGATACGCGCTTCTATGGATTGAATTACAACATTCCGAGCCTGTGCTTCGGGGCGAGCGGCGGGGCCATGCACGGCTTCAACGAATATGTCGAGGTGGAGTCGTTGCGTAAATTCACCAAGGCCACCGCGCTGTTCGTCGCGGAATGGTGCGGGGTGGAAAACGTGTAAGGGCGGAGTGAGTCCAGTAGGGTGGACAAAGGCGCACTCGCGCCGTGCCCACCCTTCTCGACCAAAGCACGAGTGTCGGTGGGCACGCTCCGCTTTGCCCACCCGACATTCCGCGGCATCACCACCGCCATGACCTCCGACGTCATTGCCTGGGTTACCCGGCCGCTCTTATTCTCGCGTCAAAGCCGAAACGGGAGGCCGCATGACGCCGCTGGAAAAAATCCAATTCTTCAAGATGCCCTTTGCCGAGCTGAAGGGCGTCACCTTCACCGAGGCGAGCCAGGACAAGGTGGTGGCGCAGATGAAGGTGCGGGCCGACCTTTGCACCCTCGGTGGCATCCTTCACGGCGGTGCGGTCATGGCGCTGGCCGATTCCGTCGGTGCGGCCGCGACCGTGATCAATCTGCCGGAGGACGCCAAGGGCACCACCACGCTCGAAAGCAAGACCAACTTCATCGGTCCGGCGAAGGAGGGGATGACCGTGATCGCCACGGCAACGCCAATCCACCGCGGGCGGCGCACCCAGGTCTGGCAGACGCGGCTGGAAACGGCGGAAGGCAAACTGGTCGCGGTCGTCACCCAGACCCAGATGGTGCTGGTATGAAGGTAACGGCGGCGCGCCGCTAGCGGTCGCCAGGCCCCCGCATCTTACGGTGACGCGGGGTCTTGAATTTCATGGTGCGATGCACAACATGAGTTGTGCTAGGGATTCGACGCTTCCTCGAGGGCTATCCACGAGGAGTTTTGACGTGCCATACGAAGATACCTATCGCCCGCGACCGGGCTTTGGCTATGTGCGGACGCTGAGCCAACGGGAAGAATTGCCGCTGCTGCGCGATCACCTGCTGCGGCTGGATGCAGAAAGCCGGCATGACCGGTTCAACGGCTATCTCGATGACAGTTTCATCGAGCGTTACGCCGAAAAATGCGCTGACGACGGCACGCTGATCGTTGCCTACATGGAAAGCGGCATCGTTCGCGGCGCGGCCGAGCTGCACCCGCCGGAGCAGTCCGAAGACGGGCTCCCGGAGGTTGCCTTCAGCGTCGAGAAGTGCGTCCGGCGCCAGGGCGTCGGCAGCATCCTGTTCAAGCGCCTGATCTCGGAAGCGCAGTGGAAGGGCTACGATCGCCTGCGCATCACCACCGGCGCGCAGAACAGTGCCATGCGGGCGCTTGCCGCCAAGTTCGGCGCGCGCCTCGTCTTCCGCCGCGGGGAATCCACCGGTACCATCGACGTGCCGCCGCAGCCGCAGGCGGAGCTTGCCAAGCTCGCCATCGACACGCCGCTGGTTGCGGCGCGCGCCATGATGAATTTGAATCGCGCGTGCTGGAAGCTGTTTTCGAAGATGTACGATTCAGGGCACGCGGCGTAAGACGCTTCGCGCCGTCCAGCAAAAGCAAAAGCGCGGTGGCGGGCAGCCATCGCGCTTTTGCTTGTCTTGCAATTTTGCTCTTGCAATTTGCCGCGTGACCTTGCGGCGGGGCGGCCCCGATTTACGCGGTGCGCTTCGCGGCCGTCGGGATGCGCCTGACGACGCGGCGCTCGACCACGACCGAGCGCTGCGCACCCTGTTCGCCCGCGATCACGCGCGTCACGCCACCGCTGCGAGCCGCGACGCGGCTCTGCTTCTTGACCTCGGCCTGCACCACGTCGAGCGGCATTCCCATCAGCGCCGCAGCGATCTCGGCCTGCGCGTCCAGATCCTCGGTGATTCCGGCCGCCGCGAAGATCGCCTCTTCAAGGGTGGGCGGATCGCGCCGGACGCGTCGCGGTCCGTATTTGGTATTCCAGTCTTCGCTCATGGCAGGCCTCTCGTCTGATCCGGGATACCTAGGGCCCATTATGTTGCATTGCAATATGAAATTGCTATGGCAATTCAGCCATGCAATGGCGGATTTCCCCAAGATTTGATTGCTGCGAATCAAGATTCTCGTTCTTGGCAGACGGGATCACGGCGCGGCGTCCGCGGCTGCGGCTGACCGCGGCACATGCTCTGGCCAGCGTTTGAGCGCGGCGCGTCCGGCATCGGTCAGGACATAGACACCGCGCTCGGCGCGGTCGAACCAGCCATAGACATTGCTCAGCAGGATCTTCGGCGCATCTGGAATCTGCGGCTTGAGATCGCGGACACGGCGGGGGCCGTGCGACAGCGCCGAGGCGCACGCCAGCGCCTGCTGACGGTATGCGGTCATGATGGGCGCCCGGGTCGAGCCGCCCTGCACGGGGTCACCCTGCCTGCGCTGGTGTTCGGTGATCAGGCGCGAACGCTTTTTCGGATCGCGCCGGGGCGCCGTGGTCGGCGGCTTCACCAGCACCTCGACCTCGCCGCGCGCGGTGACCCCGAGCATGCCGAAGCCGAGTCTGCGGCAGAGGTTGCGGTAGCGCGCGTCGCTCTCGCGGCCCTTGCCGCGCGCCGACATCCGCGCCGCAAGCCAGACTTCGTCGCAGGCCGAGGCGCGATCGACGGCCTGAAGGATGAGCTCGAGATTGAAGCTCAGCTTCAACTCGCCGATCACGACAACAGGCGGATCCGCGTCCTTGAGCCCAACCAGGTCGCAGCCGCCGATCTCGCCCTTGACCGTGAAGCCGAGCTTTTCGAGGAAGCGTTTGACGGGAAGATAAAGCGCGGTTTCCAAGCTAGCCCCGCATCCATTGGCTCGCGACTCAGTTGGGCGAATCTAACAGCTGGGCGGCTAGCACGAGGGGCGGGTTTCGTCTTGCACGCCAGCGAAAGCGGCTACATGCGGCCCGCGACCGGGATCAGGGCACCGGTGACCGCGCTTGCGGCGTCGCTTGCCAGGAACAGGATCACCTCGGCGAGCTCGAGCGGGCGGACCCATTTGGTAAAGTCCGCCTTCGGCATGCTGGCGCGGTTTGCGGCGGTATCGATGGTCGAGGGCAGCACGGCGTTGACGGTGACCTTGCCCTTCCACTCCGCCGCCAGCGCCTCGGTCAGGCGATGCACGCCGGCCTTGGACGCTGCATAGGGACCCATGCCGGCACCGGCCTGCAGCGCGCCCATGGCGCCGATATTGACGATGCGCCCGTTGCCTTCGCTGGCAAGATGCGGCAACGCCGCGTGCGAGGTGTTGAGCGCGGTCAACACATTCATCGCGTGCATGCGCTGCCAGCTCTTGTCGGTCCCGTCGGCAACCGTCTCAAACACGAAGCCGCCGGCGATATTGATCAGCGCATCAAGCCGGCCGAAATGGGCCGCCGCCGCATCGATTGCTTTTTTCGCCTGTGCCGCGTCGGTGAGATCAACGCCCCCAAGCTCGATCCGCGTCCGTGTCGGAGGGCTTTGCGACGGCGCATGATCGATGCCCGCCACGCGCGCACCGCGCGCTTCGGCCGTATCCGCGACGACCTTGCCAAGCGCGCCCAGCGCGCCGGTTATGACCAGGACCTTTCCGTTCATTTGGATCTCCGAAACTCGCCGGGCGAGGGATTATCCTAACGTGATCCGCGCAATCCGGCGAGAGTTGAGCCATGGACGTGGCGAGCATCCGTCATTCGGTAAAATTTTCTCAACCTTTGTAAGTGAATGGCCAGAACCCTGCTCTTATCCTGAGCGCTCGTGCAATTCGGGGCTCCAGCTCATGATGCGATCTTTACCTGACCACGGCCTGCCGCTCATCCAGCTCAAGGAGCAGCGGCGCGATCTCGTCATCGCCTTGCAGAACCGCAATGGCCCGATCAGCGGCTGGGAGCTGATGCAGATCGCCGCCATCCAGCAGGCGATCACGGCTTTCGAGGAGGTCATCGCCGATCTCGACGCCGAAGCCGAAATGGACGCCGCCGCGTAATCCCCGATCCCTCTTTGCGCCGTTTCGCCTGCGCCGCTATAGGATCGCGCAATGCGCTGACCAGAACAACGGTCAGGCTTCCAGATAGCGCGCCTTCAACTCAGTGCGCTCGCGCTCGCCGAGCTTCAGCCCATCCCGGAAATAGGTTTCAAGATCGCCATAATCGGCACGGACCGCGTCGAAGCCGGCGGCGAGGAAGGAGTCATCCACCGTGCCGATCGCCTCTCTGACGTCGTCGGGCAGGTCGGTCGCGGCGGCGGGATCGCGCCGGTAGAAGCGATTGGTCAACAGATAGTCCTCTGCGATCACCTCCTCGGGCACGTCGAGGGCGTGCAGGATCAGCGCGCAGGCAAAGCCGGTGCGGTCCTTGCCCGCCGTGCAATGAATGACCAGGGGCGCATGGTCTTCGATAAGACGGTTGAACAGCGCGCGGAAGCTGTGGGTGTTGTGACGGACATAGTTGCGGTAGGACTCGCGCATGATCTCGCGCGCCACCTGCGCAGACAGCGAGCCTGCAGCGAGGGCGGCGCGTAGCGCGGCAACCACTGTCGGTTCGATCGGGAGCGAGTGAACCACGATCTCGGCAACTCCGCAGGCCGCGCCCCCGCGCTCCTCGATGCCGCGAAAATCGAAGGCGTTCCTCACGCCTAGCCCACGCACGATCTCGATATCGGCGGCGGTGAGATGGCCGAGATGATTGGAGCGGAACATCCGTCGCCAGCGCAGGCTGCGGCCATCGCGCGTGAGATAGCCGCCGAGATCGCGAAAATTGCTGGCGCCTTGCAGCTTGAGATGGCGGGAGGGGACGTCGGGCATCGCTCTCACTTGCACCGCGGCTTGGCGCGGTCTCATGACGGTCGGTTCATGCTGCCGTTGGAACCGGCTCTGGTCTATAGTCGGGCTTTCAGGAGGCAATATGAAGCGGGCAAGGATTTTTTTGAAGATGTTGGTCGCAGCGATGGTTGTCGGCACGGCGGCAGCGCGTTTCGGCATCGCGCCGGCTGATGCGCAGAGCTTCCAGACCTATCATTGCACGGACGGATCGGAATTCGTGGTTGGATTTTATCCCTATGATCCGCGCGCCTTCGTGCAGATCGATGGGCGGGCCGTCACCCTGGCGCGGCGGTTGACGTTGTCGGGCACGCGCTATTCCGGCGGCGATGTCACGTTGAGGATGAGGCGGGATGGCGCCACGACGATCAGGCATGCCAGGCGGCGCGAGACGGTCTGTGCGCTGTATTGAATGAAAAAGGCCGAAACCTCGTTGTTTCGGCCGTCTTCAGCTCTCAATATTCGGGCGTTTGTTGTCGCCATACGTCGGAAGAACCACCATCAGTGGTCCCATCCAGGCTTTGGTTCGGACCGGGATTCCTGGATCGCCTCTTCATGGTACCAGCTGCCGCTGCAGATGGTCTCGTTCACATGCGGGGGCGTCTGGGCAGGAGTCTCGCCATAGCGCCGTCCCAGCAGGCCCGCGCGGCCGCCGACCGGGAACTGGTAGATCTTCGCGGACCCGTCACTCAAACTGCTCTTCATAAGCATTCTCCTTTGGCCGGCGCGCTAACCTCAATCCTGCGCCCGACTCGTTCGCTTGTGGTTACCGATTCCGATATCGGCCGCTGCTCCGGTCGATGCAATGTGACCAATTCGAAATCAGTAAGCGCCTAATCTGTGAGCAGATTTGCTGTTGCCCTCGGGGAGGGCGGGCTGCGTGTGACTAACGCTTGGGCCCTTGCAAAGGTTGCTGGGCAGCCCGTCCGGCTTTTCGAATATTGCCGGCCGCTGCCGCAGCGGTAATCGTGAGTGAAAGCCCCGGCACCCGCTGCCGCGAAAACAGGCGAAAAATCAGACACTAATGCTGACATTTTGCCGAACCCGTAGAAGTCCGGGCGCGCTCCTATGACGCACCCTGACGGCCTCGACCAGACTGTCATGCCGCGGCCCGCCGCCCGCGGACCAGCGCCGGTTGCCCGCCTCGTTGATTGGCACGCAAAATGCTTCAAGAGAGCCCGGCCGATCGTGGCCGGGTACGCGTGGGGCAATTTCCTTTCGGTCCCCACCTTCGAGATGATTCAACAGAGAGGCTCAATGACGAAGTACAAGCTCGAGTACATATGGCTCGACGGTTACACGCCGACACCGAATTTGCGCGGCAAGACCCAGATCAAGGAATTTGCCTCATTCCCGACTTTGGAACAGCTCCCGCTCTGGGGTTTTGACGGCTCCTCGACCAATCAGGCCGAAGGCCACAGCTCCGATTGCGTGCTCAAGCCCGTTGCCGTTTTTCCCGACGCCGCGCGTACCAACGGCGTGCTCGTGATGTGCGAAGTCATGATGCCCGATGGCAAGACGCCGCATCCGTCGAACAAGCGTGCCACCATCCTCGACGATCCCGACGCGTGGTTCGGCTTCGAGCAGGAGTATTTCTTCTACAAGGACGGCCGTCCGCTGGGCTTCCCGGAACATGGCTATCCCGCCCCGCAGGGTCCGTATTACACGGGCGTCGGCTACAAGTATGTCGGCGACGTCGCCCGCAAGCTGGTCGAAGAGCATCTCGATCTCTGCCTCGCGGCCGGCATCAACCACGAAGGCATCAACGCGGAAGTCGCCAAGGGCCAGTGGGAGTTCCAGATTTTCGGCAAGGGTTCGAAGACCTGCGCCGACCAGATGTGGATCGCCCGCTACCTGTTGCTGCGCCTGACCGAGAAGTACGGCATCGACATCGAGTTCCACTGCAAGCCGCTCGGCGACACCGACTGGAACGGCTCCGGCATGCACTGCAACTTCTCGACCAAGTACATGCGCGAAGTCGGCGGCAAGGAGTACTTCGAGAAGCTGATGGCGGCCTTCGACAAGAATCTCATGGATCACATTGCCGTCTACGGTCCGGATAATGACAAGCGCCTGACCGGCAAGCACGAGACCGCTCCCTGGAACAAGTTCAGCTATGGTGTGGCTGACCGCGGCGCTTCGATCCGCGTGCCGCACTCTTTCATCAACAATGGCTACAAGGGCTATCTCGAAGACCGCCGTCCGAACTCGCAGGGCGACCCCTACCAGATCGCATCCCAGGTGCTGAAGACCATCGCAACCGTGCCGACCGACGCCAAGGCTGCTGCATAAAGGACGCAGCACAAGGCTTGCACGACCGGGCCAATGCGTCCGGATCGCAAACAGGGCCCGTTGGCGTGCAGAGCGCGCCGGCGGGCCTTGCTTTTTCGACGGCCCTTTTATCACCACAAGCAAGGCGCATTTCCCCGGCGATCGAACTGCGATAGACAGCGGGCGCAATGAGAGCCGGGGGCATCCGTGTTCGGGGGGTTCTACACCGTCAGGTTCCAGCTCGGCCAGGCGCAGGGCCGCAGCGTGATGTATGTGGGCGACGGCAAGATGCTCGGCGGCAACTCCGCCTTCGCCCATATCGGCGCCTATGAGGAGATCGGTGACGAGATCGCGATTGTGATCGACACGGTTCGTCACAACCCCGATCCGAACTATCCGGCCATGGCCGGCACTGACGATGCGACATTGCTCGCACGCGGCCGACGCGAGGGCGAGTTGATTCGCTTTGAAGGAGCGTTGCGCGAGCTGCCCGGCGTGCCCTTTCAGTCTGTCATGACGCCGATCGAGGACCAGCCATTGCCGATCGCGGGTGGGGTCGGCGAGGGCTCCATCCGCAATGGACTCTATTCCATCCACATTCGCACGCTTGATGGTGTGGAGGGCGGCCTGACCGGCGTGATGCTGCTCAATGACGGCCGCATCCTCGGCGGCGACGCGTTCTTCTATTATCTCGGCACCTACACCTCCGAGGGCGGCCGCTGGAAAGGCCAGATCCTCAACCAGGAGCACACGCCAGCCAAGGGCGACAATCCGATCTTCGGCGGCCATGAGGTCGGCATCGGCTTTTCCGGCGCATGCGATGCCGGGGGTGCGTCCTGGGAGGCCTCGGCCCTGGTTGGCAGGCGCAGCCTGCGGCTCAAGGCGGTGTTGAAGCTGATGCGCCCGCTCTGAGGCTTTTGACAAGGGATCACCATGGCGGATGATGCGATCCGGCTGCTCTCGACGCTTGCATTGCAGGGCGCGCTCATGCGGCTTGCCCCACAATTCGAGGCCGCGACCGGCATTCGCATTGATGCGGAGTTCGCGCCGACCGTCGGCCTGTTGCCGCGGCTGCGCGGCGGCGAGGCCGCCGACCTCGTCATTCTCACCCGCGAAGGGCTTGATGAACTCGCTGCCGAGGGACGCCTGATTGCCGACAGCCGCACCGATCTCGCTCGCTCCCATGTCGGCGTAGCCGTCAAGGCCGGCGCGCCGCATCCCAACATCGCTGGCCCGGCGGCGCTACGGACGGCGCTGCTTGCCGCGCGCTCGGTGGCCTATTCCAGGATCGGCGCGAGCGGCATTTACTTTGCGCAGCTGATCGAGCAACTCGGTATCGCCACCGAGATCAACGCGAAGGCGACCATTGTTGCCTCGGGCTTCACCGCGGAGCGGCTCGTTTCAGGTGAAGCAGATCTGGCGATCCAGCAGATCAGCGAACTGAAGCAGGTGAGCGGCATCGAGGTGGTCGGCCCAATTCCGCCCGAACTGCAGACGCCAGGGCTGTTCTCGGCCGGCATGATGGCGAATGTGACGCGGCGGAGCGAGGCGGACCGGCTGCTGCGCTTCCTGGCGTCACCAGAAGTCGCACCGGTGTTGCGCGAGACCGGGCTCGAGCCTTGAGTTCGCAGCCTTGAATTTGCGGGTCTTGAATTTGTGATCTTGAATTTGCCGGCACGACACAGCAATTTCGCCCTCATGAACAAAATGCGTTTCGGGATCGGCTTGATCGCAATGGTGGCGGCCTGCGCGCCCTCGCTGGCGCTTGCGCAATCGGCCGATCTTGTCCTGTGCGACCGCATCGCCGCCGATCCTTCCGATCCGGACAAGCCGGCCGACATCAAGGGCGTCACCGAGGTTGCGGCCTCCGATGTCGCGACCGCGATCAAATTCTGCAAGACGGCGGCTGCGAGCTCGCGCCGCGCGATGTACGAGCTTGGCCGCGCCTTTGCGGCGAGCCAGAAGACGGCGGACGCCATTGCGGCCTGGCGCAAGGCGGCCGACAAGGGCTCGACGTCCGCGATGGTCGAGCTCGGCGTGCTCTACGCCACCGGCTCAGGTGTCGCAAAGGACGAAGCAGAGGCGCGAAAACTGTTCGAGCGGGCCGCCCAGGCCGGCAATCCGCGCGGCGTCTCCAATCTCGCAGCGCTCGGCGGCGCCAGCACGCCAGCCGATCCCGCCCGTTCTCGCGAACTGCTGGCAAAGACCGCCGAAACCAACGCGGAAGCGCAATACCAGCTCGGCCTGATGCTGGCCGAGGGCACGGGCGGCCCGAAAGATGATGCCGGCGCGCGCGCCCTGTTCGAAAAGGCGGCGGCGCAAAACCATCCCGGCGCACTCGAGCAGATGGGGGCTTTTGCCGAGGCCGGCCGCGGCGGACCGAAAGACGTGGAGGCCGCCAAGGCCTACTACCAGCGCGCCGCCGACCTCGGTGATGAGAATGCCAAGGCGGCGCTGAAGCGGATGCAGTGCCCATTCGCGATCAAGGACAAGCGCGGCAACCTCGTCACCAATCTCTGCTTCTAGAGGCGCATTGTCTGGTCCGAACCGCCGATGCGTTGATCGAACGCAAATGCGTGGCATGGGCGGGCGCTAGGATCAGAATCGGCCGCAAGGCCGCCGTCCGCTTGCAACGCGCAACACGAAGAAGGTTGGAGAGTTGAATGAGATTTCGCAAACTGCTGCTCGTCGCGGCGCTGGCTTGTTTCGCCGGATCTTCGGCGATCGCCCAGTCCGCTCCGGATGTCTCGGTTGAGCCCTATGTGCCGCGGCTCGCCGACATCATGAACGCACTGCAATTGCGCCACCTGAAGCTCTATTTCGCCGCGCGTGCGCAGAACTGGGAGCTCGCCGACTTTGAGCTGCGTCAGGCCAAAGCGGGCCTTACGCAAGCCGCTCTGCTGTATTCTGGCCTTCCCGTGACCAATATCACGACGCTTGCGACCCCGGTGGAGGCGCTCTCCGACGCGGTCAAGGCCAAGGACCAGCGCAAGTTCATGGATGCGTTTGGCCAGCTCACCAATGGCTGCAACGCCTGTCATCAAACAATGGATCGCAAATTCATCGTGATCGCACAGCCGACAGCGCAGCCTTTCACCAATCAGGTCTTCGCCCCCGGGGCAAAGAAATAGGGCATGCGGGTTGCGGGAACCGGCCTGCGCATATCCGGTTGGAAGATCAGGCTGCAAGGAGAAGAGCATGATCAGAAAGCTGCGATCCGGCGAGTACCGGCTGTATTCCCGCAAGATCAATCCGAGGACCGGCAAGCGGCGCAATCTCGGCACCTTCAGGTCGCGCGCCGCGGCGGAGAAGCATGAGCGCGAGGTGCAGTACTTCAAACGACACTAGCTTGCCTGGTACCTGAAGGTGCCGGGTCGAGGAGGACCTCAGGCTGAGCCGCGAAAACGGCGCGCGGCGGCTCTCCGATGGAGAAAGCGCACGCGGCAAAAGGCCGAGCGAAACCGCGAACACGCGAATTGCACGAGCCTTTGATGCTCTACGGGACGTGAACGGCGATCTGCGCGTGCCGCATGCGGCGCGCTTGAAGCGCGCCCGCGCGCCCGATAGGCTTTCCCGAAAAGCATGGGAGGACACCATGAAGCAGATCAGGCTCGGCGATGTCACCATCGATGCCGTCATCGAGCGCGAAGGGCCGTGGCGGCGGCCGCAGGATTTCTTTCCGGCCTATGACAGTGCTGTATTCCGGCATCATTTGCAGACCATGGAGCCGGAGGTGTTTGATCCCTCGCTCGGCATGATGCTGATCACCTATCAAACCTTCGTGGTTCGCACCTCGCGCTACACCATCCTGGTCGACACCTGCACCGGCGAGGACAAGGGCCATCCGCCGCCGTTCGATTTTCCCGGCAAGGAGCGCTGGCGCAAGGAGCTGTTCGCGCTCGGCATTGGCTTCGAGATGATCGATTACGTGTTCTGCACGCATCTCCACATCGATCACTGCGGCTGGAACACCGTCTTGCGCGACGGCCGTTGGGTGCCGACCTTTCCGAACGCCAAGTATGTCTTCCACAAGCGCGAATATGCGGCCTGGGAGGCCGAGCACAACAAGGGCAACAACCCGCCGGGCACAGTCTTTCGCGACAATTGCCTGCCCATCGTCGAGGCCGGGCAGGCGCTGCTCGTCGACGACGACTACGCACTCGATGACACCATTACCTTGACGCCGACGCCGGGACACTCGCCCTGCCATTGCTGTGTGAACATCCACTCGCGCGGCCAACGCGCGGTGGTGGCGGGCGACCTGATGCATCACGTGATCCAGTGCCGCGAGCCGGACTGGTCGGCAAAGCCCGATTGGGACCCCAGGCAGTCCGCGGCCTCGCGGCGAAAATTCTTTGCTGCGGTCGCGGACACCGATATTTTGATCCTGCCTATACATTTTCCCCGGCCGACGGCAGGCCTGATCAAGGCCCTTGGCGCCGGATTCGATTATCGGTTCAAACGGGAGTAGGGATGGCCGGTGTTTTGCGGTTGGCGGAGACCTCGGGCGCTCCGGTGAATGCGGCTTCGAAAGCGGTCTCGCGGGTGGCGATTGCCGGACTTGGCGCGATCGGCACCAGTGTGGCCAAGGCGATCGATGCCGGGATCGAGGGGGTCGTCTTGAGCGCGGTGTCGGCGCAGTCGATCGACAAGCATCGCGACTGGCTGTCACAGCTAAAGTCCGCGCCGGCCATCTTGCCGATCGAGCAATTGGCTGATGTCGCAGATATCATCATCGAATGCGCGCCAAGCAGGCTGGTCCGCTCGATCGTGGCCCCCGTGGTCTCGCGTGGCAAGACCGCAATCGTGCTCTCGGCCGGCGCGCTGCTCGACAACGACGATCTGATCGCGCTTGCGCGCAAGCATGGCGGACAGATCGTGGTGCCAACCGGCGCGCTGATTGGGCTTGACGCCGTGACCGCGGCCGCGGTCGGAACCATTCATTCCGCGCGCATGGTCTCGCGCAAGCCACCGCGGGGATTTGCCGGCGCACCGCATGTGGTCGACAACAACATCGACCTTGAGGCAATTACGGCTCCGCGGAAGATCTTCGAGGGCAATGCGCGTGCGGCGGCAAAGGGCTTTCCGGCCAATATCAACGTGTCGGTGGCGCTGTCGCTGGCCGGCATCGGCCCGGATCTCACCACGGTCGAGATCTGGGCCGATCCGACGGTGACGCGGAATGTGCATCGCATCGAGGTCGATGCGGATTCCGCGCGGTTCTCGATGACGATCGAGAACATTCCGTCGGAAAATCCCAAGACCGGCCGGATCACCGCGCTGTCCGTGATCGCCTACCTGCGCAAGCTGCATGCGCCCTTGCGGGTCGGGACCTGAATCAAAACGGGCGGCTCCGTGGCCGCCCGTTCGTCTGAAATCTGCAGGGCTTACGCGCCCTTTTCGCACTTCTTCATGAAGCTGGTCTTCGCCGCGCCGGCGAGCGGCTTGCCGTCGGAGCCGACCGCCTTGGCCGCGCAGGCATCCGCCATGCACTTCTTCATGAACGAGGTCTTTGCCGCACCTGCGAGCGGCTTGCCATCCTTGCCGACCGCCTTGCTGTCGCAGGACGCATCCTGCGCGAATGCTGAACCTGCCGCGAACGTGGCGATGATAGCAGCCAGTACAATTTTCTTCATCCGTTGTCTCCCTTAACCAACCAAGTCTGGAGATAGGAACCCCAAAATCGGACGCGATCAAGCAAGAACATGCTTTGGATCGCGAAAATACCAGTTCGTCGGCTTCGTTGAGCTGGTCGTCGCTGCCGAACTTTTCGGATGACAGCGGTGTCAATTCGTGTATTTAGTTCGCGTGCGAAATAATTAGGGTGCCGCCGGGTGACCGCGCAGAAGGACCATCGGCTGATCTATCTTCTGAACGTGGCGCAGCGGCGCGTGCAGCGCGCGCTGGTTTCGCGTTCGCCGGACTCGGTTCCGCCGGCGCAGGCCGGGCTGCTGTTCGTGCTTGGCAGGCAGGATGGCGTTCTGATGAACGAAGCAGGGACCGCGCTTGATTTGGGACCTGCCGGGATCAGTGGGCTGGTTGACCGGATGACCGCTGCAGGCCTTGTCGAGCGGCGCGCCGACGTAAGCGATGCGCGCGCCTCGCGCATTTTTCTCACGCAAAAGGGTCGGAAGACGCTGCTGCGCGCCAAGGAGGTTGCCCATGAGACGAATGCGCGCCTGATGGAAGGCTTCAGCACCAAAGAGATCGACATCATTGCGCGATGGCTGAGCGAAATCAGAAACAAATTTCCCAAAGGAGATGGCGAATGACCGAGCAGGTTGAGATCAAGAACGAGAGCGGCATCCTGACGCTGACACTCAAGCGCCCCGACAAGAAGAACGCGCTGACGAACGAGATGTACGGCGCGCTGGCCGACGCCATCGAAGGCGCCGAAGCCAACAACGCCGTGCGTGTGATCCTGATCCGGGGCGAGGGGGATTCGTTCACCGCCGGCAATGACCTTGGCGAGTTCGCGGCCGTTGCCGCGGGCAAGGCCAGCGGCGAGCGTCACGTGACGCGCTTCATCCATTCGCTGGGACGTGCGACCAAGCCGCTCGTTGCCGCGGTGCAGGGGCGCGCGGTCGGGGTCGGCACCACCATGCTCCTGCACTGCGACCTCGTTGTGCTCGCGGAGAACGCGCTGCTGTCGACGCCCTTCATCAGCCTGGCGCTGGTGCCTGAGGCCGCATCGAGCATCCTGATGCCGCAACGTATCGGCTATGCGCGTGCTTTCGAGCTGTTCGCGCTCGGCGAGCCGGTCGCCGCCGATGTCGCGCTGCAATGGGGGCTTGCGAACCGCGTGGTGCCGCTGCAGAGGCTTGATGCCGAGGCGACCGCACTCGCGCAGCGCCTCGCCAGGCAGCCGTTGGGGTCGCTGATTGCGACCAAGAAGCTGATGCGCAATGGCGAGATGCTGGTGAAGCAGATGCAGGCCGAAGGCGAGCATTTCGAGGCGCGGCTGAAATCAGCCGAGGCACGCGAGGCGTTCCAGGCCTTTGCCGAGCGCCGCGCGCCGGATTTCGCGAAGGTCGCGTAAATCACGCCCATGTGAGGCGGGAACAAATCTTTCGACACGGAGCGTGCCAGACAAGATTTTTCCTGCCTCGCGCTCTGCCGCGAAAGCATCCTTGCTATTTCGCAAGCGCACTTGTCCCGCAGCGAGCGCCCTCAAACATCCAATCGACCGCATACGTTCGGGAGATTGGCCATGGGCCTGCAGGAAACAAAAATCGAATCGCTTCCTTTCGTCAAAGCCGAGCTGAACTATCTGGCGCCGGTCGCGGGCAAGCCGCGCACCTACGCCTTCGATCCGCCGCCGGGCGAGCCGAAATCGACCGCGCTGCCCGAGCCGCACGTCGTTCCGATTTTCGACGGACGCCTGATCGCAAGGAATTTCTCGCTCGATCGCGAAGGATTTCAGCTGGTGCGGCATCCGACCGTCGTGCGCAATTTCTACGACGATGAGGAGGTAAAGCGCGTCTACTACCCGGCGGTCGAAGCCTTTCTGAAGGCCACACTGAAGGCCGATCGTGTCGTCATCTTTGATCACACGGTGCGCAAGCGGGTCGAAGGCGCTCCCGATCTGCGTGGCGCTGGACCGCGGCAACCAGCGACGCGGGTGCATGTCGACCAGACCGTGACCTCAGGCGCAAATCGCGTTCGCGAGCACGTGCCTGATGAAGCCGAGGAGCTCCTGAAAGGGCGCGTGCAGGTGATCAATCTGTGGCGACCGATCCGCGGACCGCTGCGCGACTCGCCGCTGGCGATGCTGGACGGGAGCTCGGTGAAGGAGAGCGATCTCGTCCCATCCGACCTGATCTATCCGAACCGGCGCGGCGAGACCTATTCGGTGACCTATAGTCCCGATCATCGCTGGTTCTATTTCCCGGAGATGACGCCGGACGAGGCGATCCTGCTCAAGTGCTATGATTCCGCAACCGACGGCCGCACCCGCTTCGGGCCGCACACCGCCTTCGTCGACCCGACCACACCGGCCGATGCGCCGCCGCGCGAGAGCATCGAGCTGAGGACGCTGGTGTTCCATAAGCCCGGGACGACATAGGTCTGCATGGCGCTGGTTCGGTACATCACCGCGTGATCCACACGGTCATTCCGGGCTCCAGGCCGGCCACATTGCCTCGCGGGTCGAGCCGCAGCCGTAGCGTGTTGCGGTCGTGATCGCCGATCACCCGCTCGGCCTGCCAGGTCGCGAACACGCCAAGCGGGCGCATCTCCGTGACGACGGCCTTGATCGGCGCAGCGGCGCCGCTCCTGGTGACCTCGACCGTGTCGCCGACGGCGAGGCCGCGGAGATGGTCCTCACGCGCATTGAACGACAGAAACTGCTCGCCGGTCTCTTCAATCACCAGGATCGGCTGGCCGGCGCGCACATTCTCGCCGATCCCGGCGGCGATGACGCTGACGACGCCGTCCGCCGGAGCGCGCAGGATGGTCTTGTCCAGATGGCGCTCGAGCACCGCGAGTGCGGCCTGGGCCGCCCCGACTTCGGCATCGGCGATCCCGCGTTCCTCCTTGGTCGGGCCGGCGATGGCGGCATCGTAATTGGCCTGGGCGGCCGTGACGTCGGCGCGGGCGCCGGCGGCATCGTTCTCCGCCTGGTCCAGCGTCTGCTGGGACTCGAAGTTCTGACCGGCCAGCGTCGACGCCCTGGTCAGCTGCAGCTCGAGAAAGTCGCGCCGCGCGACAGCCTTGGCGATCTCGTTCTTCAAGGACTCGACCTGTTCGCGCCGCACGCCGGCATAGACGTTGTTGCGGTTTGCGGTCGCTGCCGCGAGCGCAGCCCGGGCCTGCGCGACCTGGGCGGTCAGCTCGACGGCGGAAAGCTTGGCAACGATGTCACCGGCATGCACCTGCGCGCCTTTCTCGACGCTGACGGAGACAAGCTGGCCGGTGACTTCGGGCTGGACCTGGACCTCGGTGGCGCGGACCACCCCGACCAGCGGGGCGGCGGCCGAGGATTCGCGTCCGAAAAAGGTCACGATGGTCGCGACCAGGACGAGGCTGACGGCAATGACGGCGATAGCCTTAGGGCTGCGCATGCAGCTGCCTCCGTTTGATTGATCGTGCGGAGATGATCGCCAGCACGAAATAGATCACCAGGAGCAACCACAGTCCGGCCCAGTTGCGCGACACGTCCCAGATATTGGCGCCGAGCTGGTTGATACGGACGATGCCGTCGATGGCGAAGTCGGCGGGGAAGACGCGGCCGAGTGCGGTCGCGACGGGCGGGATTGCTTCGCGCGGCCAGGCGAAGCCCATGGTGAAGAATTGCGGCAGGCTCGTTGCGATCAGCACCAGGGTCGCGTTTTCCGGCTTGGTGAACCAGGCCCCGATCGCCTGTCCGAGGAAGCTCGTCGCGAGCAGGAAGACGAACGCCAGCGCAAACGATTGGCCCACGGATCCAAGCATCGAAAAGCCGTACACATGCGGCAGCACGACGAGGTAGAGCGCGAGCGCCGGCAGATAGATTGTGAGATGCGCGACGCCACGGCCGAACACGGCGGCGGCCGTGCTGCCGCGCTGTTGAAGAGTCGCGCCTCGCGTCAGCATCGCCGACCCGATCAGGAGGGTCTGCTGCAGGATCAGGAGGAATGCGGCCGGGACGACGTAGCTCGCATAGCCGCCGACCGGATTGAACACCGGCTGCAGCAGAACGTCGGCCGGGCTCAGGCTCGCCAGTCTCGCTTGCGCGAGGCTGCCGTCGGAGCGGGCACCGCGGGAGACCAGCTCCGATGTCAGCGTGCCGACGGCGGTTGCGATGCCGCTTGCGGTCGAGCGCAGGATGAACATGTAGGTGGCATCCGCGTAGATCGGCACGTGCACGGTGAGGCCCTTGAGCATGTCCCGCTCGGCGCCGGGCGGGATTTCGACCGCGGCATAGGCCTCGCGGCGGTCGATGGCAGCTTTCGCTTCGACCAGCGTGCGGGCGCGAACCGCAACGTCGACCGCGTTGCTCGCATCGAGCGTGTCGACGATCCGCCGGCTCAGCTCGGTCAGGTCGTTGTCGACAACCGCGATCGGCATTTTGCGCAGGATCTGGTTGAGATAGGGCTGTGGATAATAGACGCCGTAGATCAGGGGGGCCAGGAACAACAGGCTGAAGGCGCTGCGGGTGGAGAGCACCCGCCGCCACTCGCCCGCAAAGGCGCCGCCGACGCCCGGAGCAGGCGAAGGGGGCGCGGCGTCCTCGGCCGGCGGGGCCCCATCAAATCGCCGATGTCGCTGCAGCGCGCTCATGCGAAGCAAAGCGAGCGAGCCATAGAGCAGGGTGAGCCCCGCGAGCGCGGCAAAGGGCAGTGCGGAGTCGCTGGGCGGCAGTCCGCGCGCCGCCTGTCCAAACAGCACCGCCATGTACCAGCGGATCGGCAGGATCGCGCTCCAGCCTTGGGCAAAGGCGTTCATGCCGAGCGTCGGAAAGCCGACCCCCGCATAACCGAAGGCAGGCGAGACGACGATGCCGGCCAGACCAAGCCCGGTCGCAAGGTCAAGCGTGACAAGCTGCAGGAGGGCGCCGACCGACAGGTGTGCGATGATCAGGAGCGAAGCTGCCGCGATCATCATCGGCACGTCGCCCCTGAAGGGGATCTGCAGGACCCCTTCGAGCGCAAACGGCTCGGCCAGCATGAGGAGGAAAGACACGACAAACAGCGGCGCCAGCTTGCCGGTCAGCGCAACGACCGGGTTGCCGCCGGCGGCCTCCAGCCACTCCCTGGCGTTGCGGCGGCGAAATTCGGAGCCGACCGAATAGCCCGCCGCGAGCGTGATGACGACATGGATGATCATCGGCAGCAGCGCACGAAGCAGGAATTGCGCGTAATTCTTCTGCGGATTGACCAGCACAATGGTTTCGCCGGCGAGCTTTCCGATGCCCACAGCCGCCGGCGCGGCGTGGCTGGCGGGCGCCGCAACGGCGGCAGCTGCCGTCAACGTGTCGCTCAGCCCCGATGATGCGATGCCGGCCGGCGTGAGATATTGCTGGTTGTAGAAGCCGACGACCTGCGGCCGGCGATCGGCCTTCAAATCCCGCTCGAAATCAGCCGGGATGTAGATCGCGGCGATCGCCTTGCCGGAGCGGATGTCGCGCACCGCCGACGAGAGATCATCCGCGCGATCCACAATATGCAGGCTCGGCGATGTCGCGACGTACTCGACCAGCGCGCGCGAGGAATCCGACCTGTCCTCGTCGACCACCGCGACGCCAAGCCCGCGGATCACGGGATGACTGAACACCGTGGTAAGCACGACAAAGGCGAACAGCGGCACGCCGAAGATCAGGATCAGCGCCACGCGGTCATGCACCAGCCACTGGACCTCGCGCTTGGCGACGCGCCAAAATCCGGGATTGGACCCCAAACTCATTGCCGCGACCGCCAGTCGAGATAGGCGCTCATGCCCGGCCGCAGCTCCGGCACGGGCGTGACGGGATAGGCGCGGATCGAGAACGTCCGCAAATCGAAATCGCCGGTCGCGCGCGTTGCGCGCCAGCTTGCATATTCGCCCTTGGTCGCGATCAGCTTGACCTCGACCGTGACGCGACGGTCGTCGAGTGCGGGAATGCGCACGTCGAAGCGGTCACCGACCTTCAATGATTTCACCAGATCCTCGCGCAGATCGAAATGGATCCAGACGTCATTCAGGTCGATCAGCGTGACCAGCGGCACGCCGGGTGATACGTATTCCCCTGGCTCCACATTGCGCTGATAGACCTGGGCGGCGACGGGGGCATGGATCGTCATCTGGTCGATGATGGATTGAACCGTGTCGATATCGGCGCTCGCCTTCTCGACATTGGTCTTGGCGATCTCCCGCTCTTCCCTGGTGTAGCCGTTGACCGCCTGATCATAGGCGGACTTGGCCTGGTCGACCGCGCGTTGGGCCTCATGCAGGGAATCGGTCGCCTGATCGAGGCGGGCTTGCGGCGCGTTGCCTTGGCCGGCGAGGGTCGCGGTGCGGTCGAAAGTCTTTTGCGCGAGCACCTCGGCCGCCTCTGCGCGCTCGAGCGCAGCCTTCTTGGCGGCAATGACCTCCACCCGCGTTCCGACCATGATATTGGCCAGCTGCGCCTCGGCGACCGCCTTGGCCGCCGCCATCTGAGCGTGTTTGGCGAGGGTTTCCGGATTATCGATGCGCACGAGCACCGCGTCCTTGGCGACATTCTGACCGCGCTCGACCGGAATGGACTGGACGCGCCCATCGACGCGCGCGGCAATGTCGAGCCGCGTTGCATCGACCTCACCCTGCACGAGGAGGGGTTCGGGGCGCAGCAGGTAGAAGACGGAGAGCCCGGCGACGATCAGGGCAACGACGGCGACGATGATGGAAGGAACGCGCGTCGCCGACTTGCTGTCCTTCAGCGCAATGTCCTCTGGCGTCGGTTGAAAGCGCGCTTGCGGCGGTGCTTCGGGCCCGGTTTGAGTTTCGCCACCAGGGTCCGACATATTATGCCTCGTTGCACTATCAGGGAACGCGGGAATAATCCTGCCACGTTCGCAGTGCAGCGTCCACTTTCGGCTGAGGTTCGCAAGGCAAAAGAATTCCAATCAGAGAGATCAAATATTCACATGTGCGGCTGACGAGGCGCGTCCGGACTGAGCCAATATTTATGTGCGATCGGCATGACAATCCGGTAGGCCCTGAGCCGCGGCTCTTGCCAGGACGCAAGGATGGCGCCGCAGAGCGTGCAGCGACCTTCGCCCGGATGACCGGCCATGGTGACGGCTTCCGCGACCTCGTAGCAGGCCGCGCAGCAAGGGCACACAGTGCCCGAGATTCTCATGAAATCCGCATGATTTTTTTCCCCGGCGGTTCATTTGAAAGGATCAATGCGATGCAAAAGAGGCCGGGGCGGGAATGCTTTGCGGCGTCGCGCGCATTAGCCAGTCCACGCAAGCCTCCAACAATCAAATGCGTTATCGAATGCGTTGCTGACAACACGGGCGCCAGGCGATAGCCTGCTGTCAAATAAAAACAAGCAAAATGCACGGGAGGAATGCCATGCCGGATGCAGTGGTTGCACGTGCCTCGAACGCAAACGATTCCAGCACAACCCAACAGGTCGACGTCGCGGTGATCGGGGCCGGCTTTGCCGGCCTTTATGCTTTGCATCGCCTGCGCAAGGCGGGTTTCACGGCCGTGGGTCTCGATGAGGCCGGGGACGTCGGAGGCACCTGGTACTGGAACCGCTATCCCGGCGCCCGCTGCGACATCCAGACCATCGATTACAGCTACACCTTCGATCCGGAGTTGGAGCGGGCGTGGACCTGGTCGGAGAAATACGCCACACAACCGGAGATCCTGCGCTATCTCGGCTTCGTCGCCGACCGCTATGACCTGCGCCGTGACATTCGCTTCAACACCAAGGTAACCGCCGCGACCTGGGACGAGGCGGCCGAACGCTGGCTGCTCACCACAAACAACGGCCCAGGCATCTCCTGCCGCTACTACATCATGGCCACCGGCTGTCTTTCCGCGCCAAAGCCGCCGGAGATCGACGGTGTCAGGGATTTCAGGGGCGAGGTCTATTTCACCGGCCGCTGGCCGCATGAGGGCGTCGACCTCAAGGGCAAGCGCGTGGCGGTGATCGGCACGGGCTCATCGGGCATTCAGGCGATCCCTTTGATCGCCGAACAGGCAGCAGAGCTGACCGTGTTTCAGCGCACGCCGAACTTTGCCCTGCCGGCCCACAACGGTCCCGCGCCTGAGGATCGCCTGGCCTTGCTGGAAGGCGATCGCGCGAGCTACCGGGAGCAGGCACGCTGGTCGATGGCCGGCGTGCCCTGGCCGCAGCAGACCGCGGTGAGCTGGCAGCTCAGTGACGCCGAGCGCCGCGAGCGGTTTGAAACCGCATGGGGCAAGGGCGATCTGGTCTATATCCTGACCCAGCTCTGGGCCGACCAGGGCGTCGACGTCGAGGGCAATGCCCGTGTTGCCGATCTGATCGGCGAGAAGATCCGCGGCATCGTCAAGGATCCCGAGACGGCGGCGGCGCTGACGCCGCATGACCATCCGTTCGGAGCAAAACGTCCCTGCCTCGATACCAATTATTACGCCACCTATAACCGGCCCAATGTGACGCTGGTGAATCTGCGGCAGGAGCCGATCAAGGCGATCACTGCGTCCGGCATCTCCACCGAGAAACGCAGCTTCGATGTCGATGTCATCGTGTTCGCGACTGGCTTCGATGCCATGACCGGCGCGATCCTTGCCGTGCATCCAATCACGGGCCGCGGCGGCAAGGCGTTGTCGGAGGTCTGGGCGAGCGGACCGCAGACCTATCTTGGACTGACGGTCGCGGGATTCCCGAATCTGTTCATGATCACGGGGCCCGGCAGTCCCTCGGTGCTCTCGAACATGGCGGTGTCGATCGAGCAGCATATTGACTGGGTCGTCGACCGGCTGATCGACCTGCGTCAGGCCGGCTTCACCACCATCGAGGCGACCGAGACGGCGCAACAAGGCTGGGCGCGGCACATGGCCGATTGCTCCACGCTGACGCTGCATCGGCTGGCCAACACCTGGTACACGGGCGCCAATGTCCCGGGCAAGGCCTGGGGGGTGATGCCGTACACCGGCGGCGTCGGTCCTTACCGCAGCATCTGCAACGAGGTGGTCGACCGCGGCATGCTCGGCTTTAGGCTAACCGGCCCCGGTGGCGCCGAGCAATGCAATGACGGCGAGATCGTTCGCTTGCAGCCGGATGTGCGGCTGGTGTTGAATATGCTCGCCGAGATGAACCTGCCGCCGATCGAGTCCATGGGCGCAGAAGGCGCGCGCGCTTTCGTCGCCGAGTTCAACAAGGCAAGGCCAGCAGGGCGGCCGGTCGGCGAAACCGGCGAAGGCGTGCTGCAGGGCGCCGATGGCCTGTTGCCCTATCGCGTGTACCGGCCGGCCACGCCGGGACCGCATCCGATCGTGGTCTATTTCCATGGTGGCGGTTGGGTGCTGGGCGACGAACTGTCCGACGATCCGTTCTGCCGCGACATGTGCCGGCGCACCGACATGATCTTCGTCAGCGTCGGCTATCGCCATGCACCCGAGCACCGCTTCCCGGCCGCCGCCGAGGATGGATATGCGGCGACGCGCTGGATCGCCGAACATGCGGCCGAGCTCGGAGGTCGGGCCGGACCGGTGCTGGTGGCAGGCTGGAGTGCCGGCGGCAATATCGCCGCTGTCACCTGCCAGCTTGCCAAAGCCCGCGGTGGTCCCGCCATCGCCGGTCAGCTTCTGGTGTGCCCAGTCACCGACTGCGCGTTCGATCGTCCGTCGTACACGGAGAATGCGGCGGGCTATTTCCTGACCCGCGGCCTGATGTTCTGGTTCTGGGACATCTACTGCTCGCCTGCCGACCGCACCGATCCGCGCGTCTCGCCCCTCCGTGGCGAACTGGCAGGCCTGCCGCCGGCGTTCATCGTCACCTGCGAATTCGATCCGCTGCGCGATGAGGGCGTCGCCTATGCCGAAGCCTTGGCGACGGCTGGCGTACCAGTCGAGCAGCTCAAGGCGGCCGGCCACTTCCACTCGTCGTTCACCATGGTCGATGTGGTGATCACGGGCGCAGGCGGCCGCGCCAAGATGGCCGAAGCGCTGCGTGGCTTCGCCGGGCTGCCCAAGCAGCGCGACGAGAGCGCGCGACCAGCGCAGCCGGCCGCGCCGATCGAGGTGAACGCGGCGGCTGGATAAGAAGGTAACCAAGATACTCTCTCAAGCCGGCACAATCGGCGGTGTCCAAATGGCTGGGCAGCCGCCGATTCTGTTTTCCGACCTCTTCCAAAAATGAATCAGATGATGCGTACTATTTCGCTTTCTTGGCTAGCGGCGCATGCGTGAGCCATCATAAATTTTCCGACCAGAGGTATTTTTATGAGCCGTCAAAATTATTTCACGACCATGCAATTGCTCGGGGCAATTGCGCTCGCTGTTCTCGCTATTCCGCCAGCTGTTCAGGGGCAGCAAGTGGAGAAGGTGGTGCGCCGGCTCGCCTGGCTGCAGACCGCCCCATCATCCGCTGTGTTCTATCAGGATTTCCTGCAGGCGCTGCATGAGCTCGGTTATGAGGAAGGCAGGAATATCGAGATCGTCACACGCTCGGCGAACGGTCAACTCGACCGTCTGCCCGCGCTGGCCCGTGAGCTGGTCAGCCTCCATCCGGACGCCTTGTTCACCGGCGCGGACCAGGGATTGCGGGCGGCCAAGGACGCCACTGACTCCATTCCCATCGTGGTCGTGGTCTGCGATCCCCTGGACGCTCTTGTCGCGAGCATTGCTCGGCCGGGCGGCAAGGCGACCGGGCTCACCTGCATTTCGTCCGAGCTAGCCGGAAAAAGACTGCAATTGCTGAAGGAGCTGGTGCCGGGCCCCGGGCCCGTCGCTGTGCTCTACAATCCCGGAGACCACAACAAGGTCGAGGAATACAAGCAGATGCAGGACGCCGCACAGAGATTGGACATCGCGCTTGCGGCGTTTGAAGCGCGTTCGGCGGAGGAGATCGACAAGGCTTTCGCCGACATGGGCGCGGGACACTTCCGGGCGCTCGTCATCCTCACCGACGCGCTGATGGTCATTCAGGAAAAGAAGCTCGCCGATCTCGCGCTGGAGAAGAAGCTTCCCGCCGTGTTCGGGTTCCGGGAGTTTGCCGATGGCGGCGGCCTCGTCTCCTACGGGGCGAGCCTGCACGATACCTATCGTCGCGCCGCCATTTATGTCGACAAGGTCCTGCATGGCGCGGATCCCGGCGGCATTCCGATCGAGCAGCCGACGCGGTTCGAGATGGTGATCAACCAGAAGACCGCCAAGTCGCTGGGGCTTGTCATCCCGCCGTCGCTGCTGTCCCTTGCGGACGAAGTGATCGAGTAGCCGCCTGGCGCCCAAAGCTTCGATTGACATCCGAGCTTGATCTCATCGCGTTACTCGGGATCCAGCCGATATTGTTCGAGCGTCAGTTTGGAGGTCGAGATGAGAAGGCGCGAGTTCATGATGGGCTTGGCGGGCGCGGCTTTCGCGACGCGTGATGTCAGCGCTGCTCAAGCGCACATTCCGGTCATCGGAGTTTTGTGGCACGCAGGAAGTCCCGAGGCTGAACAACCCTATTTCGACGCGCTGATGCGGGGCTTTCGGGACCTCGATTATGTCGAAGGCCGGAACGTCAAATTCGAGCATCGGTTTCCGAACGAAAATCCGGATCGGTTCCAAGGCATGGCAGAAGAACTGGTTGCATTGAGGGTGGATGTCATCGTTGCGGTTGGCAGCGTCACGGCTCCCTACGCCAAGGCGGCGACGGCGGATATTCCGATCGTGTTTCTTTTTGCGGCCAATCCCGTTGGTTCGGCGCTGGTTGAGAGTCTTGCCAGGCCCGGTGGAAACATCACCGGATTGACGCAAGTCGGTACCGACCTGACGGCCAAGCGTTTTGAACTTTTGCGGGAGGTCATCCCGTCAATATCGCGCGTGGCGCTGCTGATGAACCCGGCGGAACCGTCGGCTTCCAAATACCTGAAGGAGAGCGCAGCTGCTGCGGTCCAGCTCGGGCTTGCGGTGCTGCCATTCGACTTGCCATCGCTCGATCAGATCGAGGCGGTTTTCGAAAAGATGAAGCAGGCGCAAGTGCAAGCTGTGGCGTTCGCGCCGGGCGGCCTTTTGTTTCAGGGGAGGGATGAGCTCCACAAGACGGCGCTGGCGTACAAGATGCCGAGCTGTGGATGGTCGCGCGAGGTCGCGGCGTCAGGTCACCTGCTGTCCTATGGAGCCGACCAGATCGAGATGGCGCACCACGTCTCGGTTGTCGTCGACAAGATCCTGCGCGGGACCAAACCGGCCGACATTGCGGTGGAGCAGCCGACGCGGTTTCAGCTCATCGTCAACTTGAGGATCGCCAAGGCGCTCGAGTTGAAGATTCCTGAAACCTTTTTGGCGCGCGCCGACGAGGTCATCGAATAGCAATGCTGACGCGGGCGAACGAAATCGGTGATCGCTCTTGGTCCTCGCCACAATCCGGCGCTCACCTCGACCAACATCCACGCCCGCGGGTTCACGCGCTGCCAAAGCGAATGCCCATCGTCGACGCCGCCCGCCGGTCTTGCGCATGGCGGCAGCCGAAGAAGCGCAGCAAGCGTTCGTGATCAGCGCGTCTGGGCTTCGCTCACGCCGCCATGCCCGCTGGATTTCCGCGGCGCCGGCGCGCCCGCCTCCTGGCAGGGTTGCTGGTGCCACGTGCCATCTGGCCCCATCTCATAGGCGTGGCATGGCGACGAAACGGCGGCTTCTTCAGCCGGCTTCTGGGCATCGGAATGTTTGGCCAAAGCGGGCGTTGCAAGCGCCAGCGCGCCGGCAACCGAGCCCGCGACGATCACTTTCGCGATCCGCATGTTGAGGCTCTCCTTCTGAGGTGTGCTCTATTCGTAAAAGAATTTTGGCGGCTTTTGGGCGGTCGGGAGCAGCTCCGGCAGGTTGCTTAATGATTTCGAAAAGCACCTCATGGGGGTTCATCGGCCGCTCATTCTAAAGTAGCATGCACCTGCCATGAGCCATCGCATTCTCGTCTTCTACGGTTCCTACCGCTCCGACCGGATGGGCATCCGGCTTGCGCATTTTGTCGTCGAGGGTTTTCGGGCCGGCGGCAACGACGTCGAATTCATCGATGCCAAGGCCCTCGACCTGCCCATCATTGATCGCATGTACAAGGAATATCCCAAGGGATCAGCGCCCGAAGCGCTGGAGCGGCTAGCCGGCCAGATCCGCAACGCCGACGGCTTCGTCTTCATCACCGGCGAATATAATTGGGGCGTGCAGCCGGGCCTGAAAAACCTCACAGATCATTTCCTCGAGGAATGGTTCTGGCGTCCGGCCGCGATCGCGAGCTATTCGGCCGGCCGCTTTGCCGGTGCCCGCGCCGCCACCGCCTGGCACGGCACGCTGTCGGAGATGGGCATGGTGGTGGTGTCGAGCACGATTGCGGTCGGCCCGATCGCGCAGGCGCTGTCGGCCGAGGGTAAGCCGATCGGCGAGGGCGGCAAGGCGTTGGAGCATGCCTTCCCACGCTTTGCGGAGGATTTTTCCTGGTGGGTTGAGGCCGCCAAGACGCAGCGGGCGAGGAGGCAGCCGCCTTATTGAAATTTACGCAGCCTTGATGCGCATCATGCCGCGCAGGCTGGTGGTCCAGGCCGCGCCGCCTCCCGCTTGCGGCGTTTCTTGATGAATTCGATAAAGACCTTCAACGGCACCGGCACCTGCCGGCGGCTCGGATAGTACAGGAACACCCCGGGCAGCACGCCGCTGCACCAATCCTCCAACAGCGTGACCAGCCGTCCCGCCGCGAGATAGGGCGCGGCCACCGCCTCCGGCAGATAGGCGATACCGATGCCGTCGAGCGCGGCGCTGACCAGGAGATCGATGTCGTTGACCGTCAGCGAGCCGCTGACGGAAATTTCGCGTTGCTGGCGGCCGCGGCCGAACGTCCAGGGCATGATCGCGCCGTCCCACGGCGCGCGGTAGCGCAGGCAGTTGTGGTTGAGCAGGTCGCGCGGCGCCTGTGGCATTGGATGTTGCTCCAGATAGCCTGGCGCGGCGACAGGGAGCAGCCTGAAATCATCGCCGAGCCGCAGCGCCGTCATGTCACGTTCGACCATTCGGCCAACCCGGATGCCGGCATCGAAGCGGCCGGAGACGATATCGCCCGATGAATCGTCGACCGAGATCTCGAGACGGATCGAGGGATATTCGGCCAGGAACGGCTGGATCAGCGGTGCCAGCCGCCGCATGGCGCTCGGCCGCGACACGGCAATCCGCAACGTGCCGATCGGCGTGTCGCGAAACAGGTTGACGCTCTCCAGCGCGTGATCGAGCCCTGCAATAATCGGCTGGATCTCGGCGAGCAGCCGCTCACCGGCTTCGGTGATCGCAACGCTTCGGGTGGTGCGGTTGAACAGGCGCACGCCGAGCCGGTCCTCCAGCGAGCGGATGGTCTGACTCATGGTCGGCAGCGCGATGTCGAGCTGATGCGCCGCCTTGGTGAAGCTCAAATGCTCGGCGACCGCCACGAAGGCCGTCAGCTCGGCAAGCTGGATGCGGGACATTCCGGGCGCACTCGATTATTTGCCAAATCCAAACAAGCTATTCGCTTTCTTTCTTATTATCAAAATGCGTCCCGCCCCTCAAGTAGGTCGGCGGGCGGCAGGTTCCGCACGTCCGTGACTTACAGACAGGGGAATAACCATGAAGTCGATCCAGAAACTGATGACCGCAGCGGCTGCGTTTTCGGCCCTCGCGGTGGTGGCATTTGCGGCACCGGCTGCGCAGGCTGGCGAGTTTTGCACCCTCAATAGCGGGGGCATGCGCGGCTGCGGCTATGACACGATGGACCAGTGCAAGGCCACGCTGTCCGGTCACGATGGCATGTGCATTCGCGACCCGTTCTATCAGGATCCGAAGGCGGCGATGGCCTCCTACCATCCGAAGCATGGCCATCGGCATCTCGCCAAGCCGCACGCCGAGTAGGTCGAAGCGAACGAAGAAAATGGCGTCGGAGCATGTCCGGCGCCATTCGACCTGTGTAACATCCATCGCAGTCCAGCGGCGGGTTTTCCGTATCGGGGCCGTCGGGCGCGGCGGCGGGGCGGGGGTGGCTGCGCCAAGATCGGCATTTGAGACGGCTTCTCTGTCTCGAATCCGCCTTACTTTCGGTGCCCCATGAAATGCGCTAGACTGGGATTCCCTTGATCGGGGGATCGGGGAAAGGTTGGGCTTGGGGTTTCGGACTTTGGGGACTTGATGGCTTTCGAGGTCGCGGAGGCTGACAGGCTGCTGTCGCGCAGCGCGTTCGGGCGGTCCGAAAAGGGCCTGCTTGCCCTCGCGGCTGTTGCGCTTGCGCTCGGCGTGGCCGCCTGGATCACAGACGCCGGGCAGGGCCCCCTGGCCTCGGCGGCGCTACCCGCCGCGCAGGATGGCGCCCAAGATCAGGTTCAGGTTCAGGTTCAGGAGCAGGCGTCCTTCCGTGACCGTTTCCTTGGTGCGCCAGTGCGCGCCGGCGAGGCGGTTGGTTCTACTCTGCAGGCGCTCGACCGCGCCGCGATCAATAATCTCGAAGGCAAGCTGTGGGATGCCAAGGCGCTGCTGGCGCGGCAGCTGATGTATAGCAACTGGCGCACCGCAGCCGTCGAAAATATCAGGCCATCTCTCTCCGTGGATGATGCGCGGGCAACCGCGTCGGCGGACGATCTGCGCCCTGCGACGGCCGCTGCGACCGGTATCCCGCTGCCGCGTCCGCGGCCGACCCTGGCCAGCGCGGATCCTCAAGATCTGCAAGTGCCGCAGTCTATGGCTCAGGTCCAGGCCGCGACAACGGCGGACAACCGGACCCTGATGCAAAAGCTGTCCGACCTGTTGCCGGGCAAGGTGACGCTGGCGTCGCTGACCCCGGATGGCGGGCTTTTCCGCAAGGAGGGTCCTGATCTTGCGGCGCTTGGCTTTCAGCCGCAGACCGCGGTCTACGACCTGTCCGCGCACGCGGTTTACCTGCCGAATGGCATGGTCCTCGAGGCCCATTCGGGGATGGGCAGCCTGCGCGACGATCCTGACCATGTCGACCGCCGCATGGTCGGCGCAACCCCGCCGGCCTCTTACGACCTGAAGCCACGCGAAGCGCTGTTTCATGGCGTGGCGGCCTTGCGCATGACCCCCACCGGCGGCGCGTCCATTTTCGGCCGTGCCGGGCTGCTCGTGCATCCCTACATGTTGGGACCGCTCGGCGACTCCAATGGCTGCGTTTCGGTCAGGAATTACGAGCGCTTCCTGAAGGCCTACAATGACGGCGAGGTCACGCGTCTTGTGGTCGTGCCCAGCCTGAATGGCGCCACCGCGACGTCCCAGCGCGCTGCCGCGCAATCGTCACCGTCATAATGCTGAGTTGCGCAATGCGCTGCGGCCTGCGCGTCCCCGTTTGACCGTGCGAGCTCCCAATCAGGTGACGTCGCCCAAGGCCACGGCGAGGGCAGCTTCGTCCGAGACGCCGTTGCGGACGACCTTCCGGATCAGGCTCAACGGTGCGACGGTTGCGATCGCGACCGTCGGCCAGGCCTATCGTTTTCTCACCGAATACTCCTCCATCGAATGGATGGAGTTCCGCTCGCTGCATGGGGAGGCCATGGCGCTCCTGGAGCGCGCCGCCGATAACGCAATGCTGACGGTGCAGGCCACCGACGCCGTGCGCGCGCTCTTCGTCTCCACCAAGCTGTTGTGATCTTCGCCGCAGACTTGATGATTTCTCGCCATCATTTCAGCGCGATTGCAGCCGCAAATTGCAACCTGCTGGCGCTTCGGAGGGCGAGCGGTGTCAAGGCTGGGCGGGAAGCTTGGACGCGCGGTAGGGTTCACGGCGGCACTGCTGCTGACGGGCTGCATGCAGGCGACGCTTGCGCCATCCTCGACTGCCAATCTGACGCCGCGGGATCGTCAGCTGCTGGCTCATCCACCCTATGCGCGGGCGAGCGTTCCCGAAGAATTCCAGCGCCACGTTGTCGACTTTGCCGGCAAAGAAGCGCCCGGCACGATCCTGGTCGATACGGATGCGCGTTTTCTCTACTACGTGATGCCGGGCGGCAAGGCGATCCGCTATGGCGTTGCCGTGGGCGAGGAGGCGATGGCCTTCTCGGGCACGGCAACCATCGGGCGGATGTCGGAATGGCCGGACTGGGTTCCCACTCCTGAGATTCAGGCGCGGCTTGGTCCTTACCCCGCGCGCGTTGCCGGCGGCCCGGCCAATCCGCTCGGTGCCCGGGCGCTCTACCTCTATGCCGGCACCAAGGACACGCTTTACCGCATCCACGGCACCAACCAGCCCGAATATATCGGTCAGGCGATCTCCTCCGGCTGCATTCGCATGACCAACGAAGACGTCATCGATCTCTATGACCGGGTGAAGCCGGGCGCGACCGTGATCGTGCTGCCACCCCGACAGAGCGCCTTCGCCGTCCCCTCGGTGGGGCCTCGGACCTGACGCTGATCGGTGCGCAGGCGGGCTTACGCACAGGCAAGCGGTGCCTTGAGCCGCAATCTTATCCCACTTTTCAACTAGCGCTCGCATAATTGAGTGCTGCGCCGATTCGGCGGGGTCGCCGCGCATTCGCCAAACGGGATTTCACGAAAGGGAATATTGCCATGGCGTTTTTCAAGCGGGACCTCGGCCCGGTCGAGCGCTTCGAGGCGGCGCTGAAGTCGAAGCAGGCCGAGCGCGTCAAGCTCGCAGATCGCCTGAGCCTCGCCGAATCCGTGCTGGGCGAAAAGCGGGCCGCGGCTGAGCGGCTCGCGGTGGCCGGGGCCACCAACTTCAAGCTCGAACGCGCGGACGCCAAGCTGCGCAGCGTGGAGGATCGCGCCAAGATGTTGCGCGCCGCGCTCGCCGAGCTTGACGCGCAGATCGCCTCGAATGAGCACGCGCTGTTCGAAGCGCGGGCTCAGCGTGAGCGCGAGATGCGTGCCGACCAGATCGAGCGGCTGGCCGCGGGAATCGAGCAGGCGCTGCCCGGCTTTGCCGGAGGTGCCGCCGCACTCGTCGACGCCGTCAATGGGAGCGCAGTGACGGTTGCTGAAGCGGCGGGTTTTTCGGCGAGCGTGGATGCGGTGCGACGCGAGGTGCTTTCGGCCGCGGATCTCGTCTGCTGGGAGTTGCGGGCCCTTGCCGTGCGCACGCGCGCGGGCAATGCCAACGTGGCCCTTTTGGCCCCGCCGGTGAGCGAGGCGCCGCGTCCGCCCGAGATCGAGCGGCAATCGATCTACACGTTGAGTGCGCTGTTGTGGCGCGAGGGCACCGTGGTGCGCAAGGCCCCGGCCTTCGCACCCGTTGAACTGCCAAAGGCCCTGCTGCCGGTCGCACTGCGCCATCAGCATGTCGACCATCTCAACGCCCGGCGCGTGCAGACCTTGATGCATGTCCACGGCAGCGATGCGATTGAAAAGAACGGCGAGCCGGACGAGGCGCAATGCGTCGATCTCGACGCGCTGGCTGCGGACGAGCGATCAACCACGCGCGCCGACGTTGCCTGACGCGCGATCGATCCGAGGCCCAGAGATGCAAACGCCAGCCATCATCAAATGGCCGGCGCAACAAACATAGAATAACCGGAGAACAGATGCTGGACACTGATACACCACCGGGGAGGTTAGGGGCCTTGCCTCACTGATGCGGCCCGCTAAACCTTCGCCCGGTGTGCCGTTCGCGGATTTGGCCGCTATGCGGTAGTCCGAACGTATACCGCCGCACTATGCGGCTTGTCTCTTCGGAGGTGGCGTCATCAAAACCTCCTTTGCTCTTGGATTTGCCGCCGATGGCGACATATCTCATGGTCCTCCCATCGAGCGGCACTGTCAAGCCGGATCAGCGTTGGTTGGCTGCGGGGTCACAACTCCTGCTCGCCAACCGGAACTCTTGAGGAGAGCACCATGATATCCGAGCTGCAAATTCATACCATCGCACGGCAGATGCTTGAGAAGCATGGTTTCGAAGCGATTGCGCAGGCGGCGCAAAACGCGCAGAGTTGCGAGGCGAAAGGCGATGCCGACGAAGCCCGGGAATGGCGTCACATTGAAAGTGCGATGAAGATCATGCGCGGACCGCATCAGAGCTGACGTATCGTTTTTAGCGCTAGCAGCTTCAGGGCGGTGAGTGCAAAGCAACGAGGCCCGGCGTGCCTAGGAGACCGGGCCTCGTAACCGCAACGACCCTCCTGCCGGAATCGCGGTCGCCGCGTTGACGTGGCGCAAGCCGCCATCGGATTCAGGAGAGCCCGCCGCCGGCCGCGAAGAACACACCGACTGCGCGCAACATGCGCATCAGTCGTGCGGCAAGGCCGTGAACAAGCGGGCTTGCGGAAACCGGCCGCGCCGCCTGACGTTCACCATGCGCGATCTCTTGGTGGGGAAGCGGAAGCACACGTTCGTACATTGGGGTTTCTCCGCCGCAGGTCATTCAACGCGAACGTGCTGCATCATGTTTGCTTCGGACCGATTGATCAAGCGGCCTCTGAAGGATCTGGCTCGGTCGCGGAGATGGCAGCATCCATGCTGGATACAGCGTGCGGCGCAGCAAGGTTGATATTAGTCAAGATGTCAGCTCAAAATCGGCGTTTGCTTCTAAAAAATGGTTGAGGAAACCGCCAAGGAAAAACGCATGAGTGAAATCACTCAGTTCATTGCCATGCCCGTCGACCAGACTGAGCAAGGCTTCGTCGCGGGCGAACCCTTCAAATGTGCAAGCCCTGCATCGGCGATCGAGCGCGCAAGGGGCTTCTGGAAAGTGTTCGGCCATGCCGGCGCGGTCGCCTTGGTTCGCACCGGCTATCCCGATACCGAGACCACGGTGCTCAGGCGATTTGGCAGCGTGCCGGACGAGTTGAGCTTCTGACATCTGCCGATCATCATCGCGGCTTCGTGACCGGCCGGCGCGCCATACTGTCTTGCCCCTGCATGCGGTTGGCGCTTTTTTTAAGGACGGCAGCGGGGCAGTATACTTCCGTATTCTCCGGGATCGCCCCGTGTTGGTCTGTGCCGCCGAGATGGGCTATCTTGACGCGGCAATGAAGCGTCGAGAGCAGGCTGAGGAGGTTAACGGTTGGCGAAGCTGGGGCGGCGTCCATGATGACCTTACCGGAGCTGGCGGCAGACTCGCTGGAGGAGTTTCTCGGCGACTATATGCGCCGCCGCTACGGCGCGTCGCAGGGACATGTCGTGGAGGTTGTGACGAACGCGGCGCGCATGGCCATGGAATGCATCGGGACCAGCGACGCGCTCTATCACAACATCGAGCACACCATGCTGGTGACGTTGGCCGGACATGACATCCTGCGCGGACGGGGGCTGTACACGCAATACTCGGCGAATGACTACGCGCATATTGTCATTGCCTGTCTGTTCCACGATATCGGCTATGTGCGCGGCCTGTTCCAGGAAGACGGCGAGGACGGCTTCGTGATTGATGCGACAGGCAAGAGGGTGACGCTGCCGCGGGGCTCCTCGGATGCCTCCTTGATGCCGTATCACGTCGACCGCGCCAAGCTTTTTCTGGCACGGCGCATCGACCACACCGTGCCGCTCGACAAGGAGCGCATCCTGCAGGCGATCGAAGGCACGCGGTTTCCGCCGCTTGAAGGCCAGCAATATGACGAGGAGGCCTCGATCGTTCGTGCCGCCGATTTCATCGGCCAGCTTGGCGACCCCAACTATATCCGCAAGGCCAATGCGCTCTATTGCGAGTTCGAGGAGGTCGGCATCAACCGCCAGCTCGGTTATGAGTCACCCGCCGATATTGTCGAGCAGTATCCGCAATTCTATTGGAACAGCGTCGCGCCCCAGATCCAGACCGAGATCGGCTATCTCAACAGAACCTCCAGCGGCCGGCAGTGGATAGCCAATCTTTATTCCAATGTGTTCCGCGCCGAGCGCGAGATATCGCTGTCCGGACCACAGCAATAGGCTCATGAAAATCGGTCAACAGGGTCGCCTTTGCCTCTCTTGATGGGCGAGGCATGGGACAGTGTCGGCTGACTTACGGCACCGGCTTCGGCGGCCGCAATCCGCCGGGCACCTGATCCTCGGGCTGCACCTGGGCCGGCGGTGCGATGGTCTGCGGCGGCGGCAGTGTCGATACCGGCGGTGGTGCCGGCAGTGGTCTGCGGGCCGCGGTGACGAGCGGAGGTTTGGGAGACGCGGGCAGTGACGGCCTCGGATGCATGCTCGCCTCGGAGGCCCGGGCCACGACGCGGCTCATCTGCTCCTGGCTCGCCTTGAGCTGCTCGGCGAGCCTGGCGTTGTCGCGGGCCATCTGCTCCTGGCCGGCCTTAAGCTGGTCGATGCCTTGCTGGAGGCTCGCAATGTCGCGCGCCATGCTTTGCAGCATTTGCCCGACATCCGCCGACGTCGGCGCAGCCGGAGCGGCTGGAGCCGAAGTCGCCGCAGCTGGTGCCGCGGTCGGCTGTGCCACGGCCGCTTGTTCAGCAGGCGTATCAGCCGTTGCGCTCTGTGCGGTCGGCGCGCCTTGCTCGCCGCTCAGTCCCAGCTTTTCCGAAAGCGCCGCCCAGGTCGCACTGATCTGTGGCGTGAAACTCTCGATCAACGGCTTCACGTCCTCGCCATAGGCGGTCCAGGCCGCCCCAGCGCCCACGATGATGCCCGCGACCAGCAACCCGACCAGAACACGCGCCAGGCCGCGTCTTGACGAGGGCGGTGCGATCGCATCATCGCCGCCATTGACCTCGGCGGCGCGAAATGCCGTGATGTTGGCGTCGAGCTTGTTGGCGTCGGAGCTGCTCGCCTCAAATCCATTGGGAGCAATCTTCACCTCCGGCGGAGCGGCGGCCATGCCGACCGGTGCCAGTTGTGAGAGCCGTTCCTGAACACGCGCGAGCTCCTCGCGCACCACCCGCTCGTACTCACCATTCGGCTGTGTGTTGTCGGCACGCGCAAGCAGCAGATCCTCTGCCCCCGCCGGGGCCGGCTTCGCTGTGGAATCCATCGGCGCTCCTAATCTGTCCCCAATTACCCAAGCACCCTACTTAAGCACCTTTACCAAGCACCCAATATCAAAGGGACCGCGCTGTCCCAAACCACGGGGGCGTTGACGGGCTGTCCCCGCCGTCAACGTACGGCCCCAGACTCATTGCGGTTTTGACCAAAGCAAGGCGCTGGGGTGAAAAGTGTGGGGCCGCCTGTGGAGCGCTATTCGGGGAACCGGGCCCCGAAAGCCGCGCGGCGGGCGCGCGGACGTGGTACATTGTGCCGTCTTGCGGAACCAAATCCTGCCGCGGCGCCTTGTGCCACGAGCGCGAAACCGGGAGAGGCCGATGAAGACAGCAAATCTCATCTTGATGACAGTTGCGGCCCTCGGCGTGTGGGGCTCGGCGCTCGCCCAGCAGCAGGGGAGTGCGGGGACGATCACCGGCATCAACCGCTTGACCGGTACGGTCGCGATCACGCCGACGCAGGATGCCACGGTCGGGTCAAACGGACCCGCTTCCGCGCCTGCGCCGTCCGAGCAGTTCAAGGTCAAGGACGGCGCGATGCTCGATGCTGTGCATGCCGGCGACCGTGTGACCTACAGCGTCGCCGAGGCAGGTGGCGTGAAGACGATCACCAAGCTCGACAGACAGAAATAGGCATGCATATCCGTTTCGACGGCCATAGATGGCTGGCATGAGCAGAGCATTCGTCAACGAAGACAGCTTCATCGATGAGTTGCCGGACCGACCGATCTCGGAGCATCCGAACCTCGTGACCGCGCGGGGGCTCGCGCTGATCGAACAGGCGCTGGAGACGGCGCGCCGGGAGTATGGCGAAGCCCAACACGCGGCCGAGCGCGAGAGTCTTTCGAGGGCTGGACGCGACCTGCGTTACTGGAGCGCGCGTCGCGCCACGGCGCAGTTGCGCGCGCCGCAGCCGGGGGCCGACGTCGTGCAATTCGGCCACGCCGTGACCATTATGCGCAATGATGGACGACAGCAGACGTTCCGCATCGTCGGCGAGGACGAGGCCGATCCGACCAGAGGATCGATCTCCTATGTCTCGCCGCTCGCCCAGGCGCTGCTCGGGAAGCGCATCGGCGACACCTTACGCGCCGGCAAGGACGAGGCGGAAATCACGGCGGTCGCATAGCGCATTTTCGCTTGACCAATGCATAACCGGCTGGTTATGCATGCATCTATAACCGTGGGGTTATAGATGTGACGCCAAATGTCCATGATGTTCTATTCAGAACGCTCGCTGATCCGACCCGGCGGGCCATCTTCGAGCGATTGTGCCGCGGAGGAGAGCAGACCGTTGCCGCATTGACGGCGCAGGCTGGGGTCTCGCAACCGGCCGTCTCCAAGCATCTTGGCGTTCTCAAGCAGGCTGGGCTGGTGCGCGACCGCCACGAAGGTCGCCAGACGCACTATAGCGCGCAACTCGGCGCGCTCGCCCCACTGATCGACTGGACCAGCCAAATGGCCGGCTTCTGGGAGAGCCGGTTCGATCACCTCGAAGATCTGCTTAAAAGGATGGACCAATGACTGAAGCCGCGACCGAAACCAACTCCGTTGTCATCGAACGGGAGATCGCCTTTCCACCCGAAAAGATCTGGCGCGCGCTGACGCAGCCGCACCTGATCGAGGAGTGGCTGATGAAGAACGACTTCAAGCTTGCGGTCGATCATCGATTCAATCTTCGCGGAGACTGGGGCGCGGTCGATTGCCAGGTCCTGGCAATCGAACCGAACAAGATGCTGTCCTACACATGGGCCGCCATGGGTCTTGAGAGTGTCGTCACCTGGACTCTGACCCCGACCGGCACGGGAACCCATTTGCGGATGGAGCAAACCGGCTTCCGGCCGGATCAGAAGCAGGCCTTCCATGGCGCGAGGTACGGCTGGCAGCAGTTCTTTGCCAAGCTGGAGCAGGTGCTGGCACGGTAGGCGAGAAGACGGCGCGTTCTAGGGCAGGATCCGGAAAAGTATAGAAGCGGCTTTCCGAAAAGATCATGCTCAAACAATACATTAAAGCCCGATGCGATTCATCCAAATCGCATCGCGCTTAGGCAGCACAGACGATTTCAGCCGAGCAGTCTGCCATACTCGGCATGAGAGCCAATCCAGATCCAAAGATATCCCTCGTCGATCTCGACGGCGAGGGCTCCGCAGACCTACCCGCACTGACCAGTAGTTTCCGACCTTCTTGAATTGCAGCGATGGATGGCGTGGATCGCGTCTGAGCAGTGCGTAGTTCTCGCTAGCGAGTTTCTGCACCGAGGCGGGCAATGCATTGTAAGCTGTCCAAATCCTTAGCCCGGCAAAATGCTTCACAGCTCACGCGAACGCCCTGCCCGGTGCTCCGCAAGTGCTTCGTCCGCGAGCTTGTCAAGCTTACTGGAACGCGCGTCACGCTCGACTGCCGCATCGAACTGAGCAGCTTCGAATTCCTCGAACCAAGCGCGAAAACGCGCAAGTTCTTTGGGGGGAGTTGTTGGACCGCTCTTTCAATTTCTTCCGCAGTGGTCATCTCAGCAATATATCAACTGCTGCAGCTCTCCCGAAAGGACGCTGGGAGGGCGCCCGAGAATCTAACAGTGCCCGATCGGGCGTTTGCTGATGCCAGCTTCGGTCGTGATCGTTAGCCCTTGCTGCGAATGAAGCCGGCGAGGGCGGACTTCTGGGTTTCGCACCAGGTGGGCATGCCCAGCCGTTTCTGGTCCATGTCCGTCGACTGCACGGCGATGGCGATCTCCTGCATCAGCTCGTCATTGCCGCGTTCGCCCATCTTGCCGCCGGTCAGCATGTAGGCGATGGCCTTCCGCACCGTTTCGGTGGTGCCGTCCGGCTGCTGCATCTGCTGGGCCTTCTGCACGAGGTCCTGGTAGACGACATCCGTGTTGGGGCAGTCCACCTTGGCAGCGAAGGCCTGCAGGACCAGCGTCACATAGGCTGAGCGCGGCTCTGAGTGAGCCGGGACCGAAAGGGCCACCGCCCCGAGCGTGAGCAGGATGTAGGCGCCGGGGCGCATGGTCGTCTCCCTGGAGTTTTCGCGTCTTTGTTCGAAAGCTAGCGCTGACGGCGCGCGGGGCGCAAGAGGCCTTGCGACCGGCTCATGCGCGGCCTAGTTGTGGCCATCTCGCCACACTCAACCCGAATTCGTCACGCTATCGCCGTAGCCGGCCGCAAGCGGCCACGGTTCTGCCCCCATTCGCTGCGGAGCTTACGGCGCTGGAGGCTGGTACTTTGAGGGGGACGGCATGTCGTCCGGTTGTGCCAGAATGGTGCATGTCACGAGTGGCGTACACTGCGTTGCTTCGCGTGAGGCTGTTGCTTCGCGCTCTCGCGTGCTTGGCAGGTTGGCTGCGGTGACATTGGCCGCAGGCTGTCTTGCGGCGTGCGCACAGTCTTCGGTTGTTTCCAACCGAACCGCCTTTAGGCCGTGGCCATCCCCAAACAGGCAGGCCGCACTGCATCACCATCGCGTCATACATGCCGCGGCGCGCGAGCCGGTGAGCGTCGTGCGGCGCCAGGCTGCGGTCGAACCCGAGGCGTCAGGTGGGACGACGTCGCGGGTGTCGCAGGGGATTGCCTCTTTCTACTCGCAGGACTCGCAAACCGCGAGCGGCGAAAAATTCGATGCCAATGAGCTCACCGCTGCGCATCCGAGCCTGCCGTTCGGCACCCGCCTGCGTGTCACCAATGTCAACACAGGCAAGTCGGTGACGGTGCGCGTCAACGACCGGGGCCCATATGTGCGCGGGCGCGTGGTCGACGTCTCCTATTCGGCGGCGCAGGCGCTCGGCATGGTGGGGCAGGGCGTCGCCAAGGTGAAGCTGGACGTGGTGCAGTAGCGCGGTCTTGGTCACGCGATCACACGCGTGACGTCCTGTTGTCGCGCAGCGACGCGGCGGGTCAGCGCTGCGCATCGATCGGGCGCGGTCATCGGCAGCATGTGGCCGCCGTCCATAAGCTCGAGATCGAGCGCCGGGCACGTCGTCTTCATCGCTTCACCCTGCGCGCGATAGTCGAGCAGACGATCGCCTCTGGCGAACAGCATGCCCATGGGCAGGGCAAGCGAGCCGTACCGAGCGACATAGTTTGGCAGCACATATTCGGCGAGCACCGCGTCCGATGATGCCGAACAGAACGCTTTCGGGCGCAGTCCCAGCAGCCCGCCGGCGCGGATCGGAAAATCGGCCGGCGCGGGCTCGGGTCCGAACACTTCGTTCAGCGCCTGTTCGCCGCGCAAGATCCCGAGCGGCGTTGCCAGCGTCCAGGCGATGACCTTGCGCAAGGTCGGTGAGCGGATGATGAGACCCTTGAACACGTCGGGTACCTTGTCCGGCACATGCGTCAGCGGCGCGATCAGCGCCAGCCCGCCGGCGCAATCAGGATGGTCGAGCGCAATCGCAAGCGACAGCGCGCCGCCGAGCGAATGGCCGACGAGCATCGGCTGTTTCAGCCCAAGCGCGCGGATGAATTTTGCAAGCGTGGCGGCCTGGGCCTTCAGGTCGGCCGGTGCGCCATCGGGACGCTCCGAATAGCCGCAACCGGGTCGATCGACGATGATCACGCGAAAATCGCCGGAGAGTTTGTCGGCCAGCGCGTAGGTGAAGTGCATGAGGTTGCCCGCCAAGCCGTGAATCATGACGAGCGCCGGACCGGCGCCGCCGCGATCGAGATAATGGATGCGTTCGTCACCGATCTGCACGAACGTGCCGCGCGGCGGCAGCGCGGCTTCGACCTTGCGCGCGGTCCGTGCCGTGAAGACCACGAGACCCAGGATTGCTATGGCGAGGATAACGACCAACGCGATGAGCATGCTCATGACGGTTTCCCTTTGTCGGCGTCGGCCGAGCGGCGGAGCAGGGGACCCAGAATATTCCAATAGGAAACCGGCGCCAGCCGCTCCAACAGTGCCATCATCTTGGCGTCGCGGCCGACCAGCACCCGCGGCGCGCCGCGTTCCACCGCCTTCACAATGATCTCGCCGGCCTGCGCCGGCGGCATGGTGAGCACCCGGCGGGCCCGCTCGATCTGCTCGTTGACTTCTGCATTGCTGGTGCCGGCGGGCCGGCGCGCGTTATCGACGATCCTGGTCGCAACGCCCCCAGGATGCACCACCGTGACACCGACATTGCTGCCTTCGAGCTCGTAGCGTAGCGCGTTGGAGAAGCCCCGCACCGCGAATTTGCTGGCCGCATAGGCGGTCTGGCCCGGCGGCGAGATCAGCCCGAACAGGCTCGAGAGATTGACAAGCCGCGCTTCGTCATTCGCCTTGAGGAGCGGCATGAAGGCGCGCGTCAGCCGCACCACCGCCCAGAAATTGATCTCGAACAGCCATTCGAAATCGCGCTCGCTGACCTGATCGAAGGTTCCGGAGACAGCGACGCCGGCATTGTTGAACAGCAGCGCCGCGCCGCCATGCGCGGCGGCAACGGCGTCGGGGAATGCGGCGACAGCGTCGCGATCGGCGACGTCGAGCTTGTGACTGGTGACACGGACACTCGCGCCGTTGAGGAGCCCGATGGTCTCGGCAAGGCCCGCCTCACTGATATCGGCAAGCGCGAGGTGACAGCCGCGCTGCGCCAGCGATTTTGCGATCGCGCGGCCAATACCGGAGCCCGCCCCGGTGACGACGGCGGTACGGTCCTTCAGCCTCATGCGCGCTTGTCCGCGCGCTGCGGAAGCTTCGAGAAAACCAGCGTGCCGTCGTCGATCGTGCCGAAACGCAGCGCCAGCATGTCCTTGGCGTAGTTCTGGTACAGTTTCCACGGACGCTTCGAGCCTTGTTTGGGCATCACGTCCTTGCCCCGCTGCATATAGCCTGATGATAGCGGCGGCGTCGCGTCCGGCGTAACCGTGGGATCGGTATTGTGCGGTGTGCAGTAGGCGTAGCCGCCGCGGTCCATTTTGTTCAGGATGCGGCAGAGATATTCCGCGGTCAGGTCCGCCTTCAGCGTCCAGGAGGCGTTGGTGTAGCCGAAGGTGGAGGCAAGGTTCGGCACGTCCGAGAACATCATGCCTTTGTAGCTCATGCTGGCGCCGGGGTTGACGCTTCTGCCGTCGACCACGAGCTGCATGCCGCCCATCAGCCGCATCACGAGACCGGTCGCGGTGACGATGATGTCGGCCGCGAGCTCCTTGCCGGAGCGAAGCTTCAGACCCGTCTCGGTGAACGTGTCGATCTCGTCGGTGACGACTTCAGCCTTGCCGGCGCGGATCGCCTTGAACAGGTCGCCGTCGGGCACCAGGCAAAGCCGCTGATCCCACGGATTGTAGCGCGGCGTGAAGTGCTTCGTCATATCGATGCCGGGGCCGAGCTCGGCCTTGGCCATGGCGATGATGCGCTGCTTGGCACCTTCCGGATTTTTGCGCGCGGCATTGTAGAAATACATCGAGAGCAGGATATTCTTCCAGCGCGCGACGGTGTGGGCGAGGCCCTCGGGCAATTTGGCATAGAGCCAGTTGGCGATCGCATCCTTGGCTGGACGCGCCACGATATAGGTCGGCGAGCGCTGCAGCATGGTGACATGCGCGGCCTTGTCCGTCATCGCCGGCACCAGCGTCACTGCGGTCGCGCCGCTGCCGATCACGACCACCCGCTTGTCCGTGTAGTCGAGACTTTCCGGCCATTTCTGCGGATGAATGATCTCGCCCTGGAAGCGCTCCATGCCGGGCCAGCCCGGCATGTATCCGGCGTCGTAATCATAATAGCCGGAGCACATCTGCAGGAAGTTGCAGCTATAGGTGACCTCGTTGCCCTCGGGGCCTTCGACGTCGAGGGTCCAGCGCGCCTCCGTCGACGACCAGGATGCGCGCTTTACCTTGTGCTGGTAACGGATCTTACGGTCGATGCCGTAGTCCCGCGCGGTCTCGTTGAGATAATCGAGGATCGAAGGCCCATCGGCGATCGCCTTCTCGCCGCGCCAGGGCCGGAACCGGTAGCCGAGCGTGTGCATGTCGGAATCGGAGCGAATGCCGGGATAACGGAACAGATCCCAGGTGCCGCCGAGCGCTTCGCGCCCTTCCAGAATGATGAAGGACTTTTTCGGACAGTCGCGCTGCAGGTGATAGGCAACGCCAATCCCGGAGAGGCCGGCACCGACGATGATGACGTCGAAATCCGTCTGCTCAGGTTTGGGCTTGAACGCTGTGACATTGGCCGCTGTGGCTGCCGATCCAGCCATTACCGCTGGTGCAGCGCCGACGTCAGCGCCGCGCGCGAAGACCTGCTCTGGCATTCCGTTCTCCCCGGTCCGATGTCTTGGCACCGCGCATCTGTTTTCTTTTTCTGACATGCGCTATTGTCAGAATTAAGCATCTGACAATGTGGCATGTCAAGTAGGTTAAGATGGCGGAGACGGCGGGACAGCGGCACTATGGCGGGCATTCCACCGAGCAGCGGCGGCTGGCGCGGCGGGAGCGGCTGATCGAGGCGGCGACCCGGGTCTATGGCGAGGTCGGCTATCGCAATGCCACGGTGAAGGCGGTCTGCGAGGCGGCGGGGCTGACGGAGCGCTATTTCTACGAGTCCTTCGCCAACAGCGAGGCGCTGCTGATCGCTGCCTTCGATACCGTCTCGCACCGGCTGATCGATTGCCTTGAGACCATTCGCAGGGAACACGCAGGCACCGCCGACGAGCGCGGCCATGCCGTGCTGCGCGCCTATTACCAGGTGCTGAAGGACGATCCCGTCGGTGCGCAGTTGTTCGTCGTCGAGATCGCCAGGGTGGGGCCAGCCGTCGACGAAGTCGGCGCGGCGTTGCTGCGCGAATTCGGCGAACTGTTGGCGCGCACGCTAGCGCCGGAGACGAACGCAAGGCTCAAGAGCACGGAGCTCGTCCGGGCAGGGGCCGTCGGTGCCATGATCCAGATCGCGAAGGCCTGGATCCGAAGCGGCTACGCCAAGAGCGTCGACGCGGTTGCCGCCGACGCCCTCAAGATTTGCCGCGTGCTGACTGAGTGATCCCGGCCCGTCTGGAACCGAACGCGGTGGTCGCCGTTGGTGCATCGGACAAAGCGCAAGCAATGAACAAGTCTCAGTGGAGGGGCGTATGCCGGAGATCGGCTTGGCGCCGCCAATGGTGCCGTACGGGGCGGATCAGACGATCTATCTCGTCGTGGACTGCATCGGCGCTCCCGGCTCCAGCCGCGAGACCGAAGTGGAGCGGTCTGATTTTGAAACTGTGATTGCGGACTTGCTCGGCGGCCGCTTCAACGCGCCCGTTCGCATCGTCGCCTTCAACACGCTGGAGCACTGGAGCAGGGATATTTCCAGGGAGGTCGCCGAGGAAATCGGTATGCGCTGCGATATCGAAGGTATTGCGGTGCCCGACTATATTGGCGACTTCGTCGAGCATTATACCGCACAAACGCCGCAGCTCGCGACGTAGCCAAACTCGAGATATTGACTGAACGTTTTGCTTCGTTGCGCCGCGGAAGGAGCAAAAGCTCCTGTTCGCGCTTCGCCAAGGGGCTTGTCAACAAGCCGATTCTTGCCGCTAAAATAGCTGGTGGGGGAGAGGCGATCGTGATGAGGCTGCTCAATCATGCTTGCATGCGACGCATCGGGCTTTTGCTCGCCATCGCCTTGGTCGTTGGCGCCTGTTCGCAGCAGGAACCCGAGTCCACCGGCTCGGTCGATGATTGCGCGCGCAAGCTGTTTCCAGCGTACAATCCGAAGATCTATGACCAATGTGTCGCCGTCTGCAAACAATGCCAACGGGGCGTCGCCACCACCTGCACCACGTCCTGCAGTTTGAAGGGCGCGCGGTAGGGTTCGTCGCGGCGCTCGTCTTCGGGCTGCTGCTCAGTTGGCCCCCGATGGGCCGCGCGGAGCAAGCGCCAGCCGCGACGGATCATCTCTATCGCGCGCAAACCATCGTCACCGGACAGGGCGAGGCCAACCGTCTGACCGGCTTTGCCGCGTGTCTTCAGGACGTTCTGATCAAGGTTGCAGCCGCGGGCCGGCTTGCGGACGATCCCCGGCTCGAGGCCGCCAAGGCGAATGCGCGCGACTATGTGAAAGGCTTCTCTTATCACGATCAGATGTCGGGCACACCGACCCGCGACGAGCAGGGCACGCGCGACCGGCCCTATGATCTCACTGTTGATTTCGACCAGGCGAAGATCGGCAGCCTGCTCGCAACGCTTGGCCTCAAGCCTTGGTCGTCGCATCGGCCGGTGCTTGCGGTGTTTGTCGAGATGGAGCAGGGCGCGCGGCAATTCATGGTGGCGTCGGACTTGCGGCAATCCGACCTCCAAAGGGATTCGCTTTTGGCCGCGGCCGAGAAGCGCGGCATGCCTATTGTGCTGCCGACCGCTGCGGTGCTCGCGAAATGGACGATCACGGCGGCTGCGCTGCCGGCTGCGACGTTCGCGGCTGCTGCCGCCGACGAGGGCGGCGATGTCCCCTTGGTCGGGCACCTCGCCTGGAGCGACGGGGATCTCGGATGGGTCACCGATTGGCGGCTGGAGTGGGAGGGGCAGTCGCACCTCTGGCGCGTGCGCGGCGTCACATTCGACGAGGCCTTCCGCCGCGGCATTGCAGGTGCGGCGCAGATTCTGGCTGGTAACGGTAATCCTGAATAGCTGTGGGCTCGATCTGCTGGGCCGTAAAGTCCCGGATAGCGCTTGCGCTTACCCGCTCTGCAAGATGCGTCCTCGTCAGCTTGCTCTCATGCGCGCCCGGGCCGGCTCGCTTCTTCACAACTTGCGGCTTGCCACCGCTTTTGTCCCGGTTGGCACCGGCCTTGCAGCACCGAGCGCAAGCCTTTTTGCGACCATCGGGGGCTGCGAACTCATGAACGGGACTGAACGAACGAAGCTACGTTTACGCAACTGGGTGATCACCACAACGGTGGTTTTCTCGACCGCCGTGGCGGCCCATCTTCTTGCACCAGATGCAGCGGTCGCCCGCGATCTCGACGGCCGCTATGCGAATTCGCCGCTCAAGGGTTGGTTCGAGAGCCTGCATTCGAGTAAGGGCGCCTGCTGCTCGGATGCCGACGGCACGGCGCTGGCGGATGTCGATTGGGAATCAAGGGACGGCCATTATCGCGTCCGCATCCAGGGGCAATGGTGGGACGTTCCTGAGGAGGCCGTGATCACAGAGCCGAACCGCGCGGGACGGACGATGGTGTGGCCGATCTATCATTGGGCGGTCGGCGCCCCACTCCGTCTCGAGATCCGCTGCTTCATGCCGGGCAGCATGACGTAAGCGCGAGCGGTTCGCTTCATCGCTCACCGGACAGATATTCTCCGCTCAGCCAGCGTCGCCCGCGTTCATAGAGCGCCTCGACCTCCGCTCCCTTCAGGCCGGGCATATCGCGCTTCACGGGATAGCCGATTTGCGACTGCAGATAGGCGAGGTGGCGGTAGCCGCTCGGAAATTGCGCCAGCAGATTGCTGTCGAGCTTGAGGCTCGCACTGGGATCGACCGGATCCATGCGGTCCTTCTCATAGATCGGTTGACGCTCGACCAGGCCCCAGCGGCCCTGCCGCTTCTCAAGGAAGTCATAGAAGCGGCCGGTGCAGACCACATCGCAGAGCACGCCATGGACCTCGCCGCGCTGGGAGATCGTCATCTTGGTTTGGGCGATGGCGCGGGTCGCCTCGAGATCGATCGACATCCCGCCCAGGAAATGCAGGATGCTGACACCGCGATTCCAGCCCTCGATCGAGGCCTTGATGAACTCCTCGGCAGTGCCCTGTTTCCAGGTGGCGTTCATCCGGCCATCGGCGTGCCAGACGGTGCGAAAGCGCTCCCAGTCGCCCGCATCGCGCCAGACGGCCCAATTCTCGATCAGGTCGCGAATGACAACCCTGTCCCGCTCTTGCTCTGAATAGTCCACCGCGTTCCTGTTCATCGTTCCCACACTTGGTAGCAAATCTGTTTCGTCGGCGTCGCCGGCGAGCCCGCCATTTCCGCGCGCGCCTCCTGCCTTGTCAATCCATGATCGCGCCCGCACTGTCGCGATCCCATAGGCATGGTAGATTGGGCGCCTGCATTGAGCCGGCCAGGGGCCGGAAGGGAGTTTTTGGAATGAACAAGCGCAGAGAGCTTGCGATTGCGACATTTGCCGTCTGGGCGGTGGTGATGGGGCTTGCGCCGGATGTTCAGGCGGCGCAGTGCGGCAACGGGCCGGGCGGCTTCGAAGCCTGGAAGCGGGAGTTCGCGGCCGAGGCGCAGGCCAAGGGTATTGGTAGCGCGGGCATCGCCGCGCTTGAGCAGACGAATTATGCCAGCGCGACCATCGCCGCCGACCGCAGCCTGCACAGTTTCAAGCTGTCGCTGGATGCGTTCATGGTCAAACGCGGCGCTGCTGCCATCGTGGCGCGTGGCCGCAGCATGAAGCAGCGGAACGCAGCGTTGTTCGCATCCATCGAGCAGCGCTACGGCGTTCCCGCAGGGCCTCTGATCGCGATCTGGGGCATGGAGACAGGCTTCGGCAGCCAGCATGGCAACCAGAACATGCTGTCCTCGATTGCAACGCTGGCCTATGACTGCCGGCGGCCGGAGTATTTCACCGACCAGCTCTACGCCGCGCTCAAGCTGATCGATCGCGGCACATTGTCGGCGAGCCAGCGTGGCTCGATGCATGGTGAGATCGGACAGACTCAGTTCCTGCCCAAGACGATGCTGGAATATGGCGTTGGCAATCTCGAGACGGCTTCCGGCGCATTGTCCTCGACCGCCAATTTCCTGAAAGCGCACGGCTGGCGCCCCGGCGCCGGCTACCAGCCGGGCGAGCCGAACTTCGCGGCGATCGAGGCGTGGAACGCGGCAACCGTTTATGAGCAGGCCATCGCGATCATGGGCAGGCAGATCGACGGCGGCGGCTAGGTGACGCGCGCCTGCGTCCGATGCCCTCGCATCATTGCCGCAGGCGACGCTCCTGTTCCTGGAGCAGGCTGTCCAGCTCATCATTGTATTGCGCAAGTCGATCGGCGTTGCGGTCCTCGTCCGCGGCGCCTGATTGCGAGGCGGCCTGCTCGGTGATCTGGCGGATGTTGTCGCGCAGTATGGCGATGCGGGCGGCGAGCTCCGGAGATGACAATGAACTGAAATCGGCCATGGCGTTTTCCCCCGTGGTTCCTTTTCAATGACCTCTTTCAGTTAATACATTCCTCACCTGTTTGCGTCCATTTTTCGCGTCCCATCAATCAGAGAGTGACCATGTCTGACATCACCATTCCGGGCGGACGCATTCGTTCATTCGTGGAGCGGGTCGAGACTATCGATGCCGAGCTTGCTGAGTTGAACGAGCAGAAAAAGGAGGTCTTCGCCGAGGCCAAGGCCGAAGGGTTCGACGTCAAAATCCTCAAGGAGATCATCAAGCTGCGCAAGCAGGACAAGGATGAGCGCGACGAGCGGGATACGCTGCTCGATCTCTATATGCGCGCGATGGAGACGTCGGAGGCCGAGCCGAAGGCCAAGGCGGCTTGACCGCTCGCGTGAGGAAGGCGGGCTCTCGATCGCGCTGGCCCGCCGCTCTCGCTCACTGCTGCTCCGACAGCCGCACCACCTGGCGGCCGCTGTTGAGCTCCTTCAGCTCGTTGACGTAGTTCTCAGGGCGCGTCCAGCGCGACGGCGTCTTCAGGCCCATGTACTCGGCGATCTCGCCGACGAAGCCAGTGCAGTTGGTCGTGTAGGCGTTCCACACCTTTGACGTCGCCTGCAGATGCTTGATGAAGGCGAACACGCGCTTGGCGTCGGCTTCGTTCAGGTAGACCTTGTAATGCGCAGTCAGGTATTCCGGGTCGAGATCGCCGTAGCTGGCGCCGGTCTCTGATGGCACCCAGGTGAGATAGCCCAGCATGTAAGCGCCGACATCTCCGGCTGGCGTCAGACCCGCGACGTCAACCGCGCGCTCGCTTGTCTTGCCGTACCACACGAAGGTGTGTCCCCAGCTCGCCGCCGTGCGCGCGCGGAAGTCGACATAATAGGGGCCTTTGGCCGTGGACGACATCGGCTTCCGCGTCGCCGCATGCGCAGGCGTGACGTCGCCGCCCGTGTCGGCAGAAGCGAGTGCTTTCGCATCGCTCGCACGCGCCGTGCTCTCGTTGGCGGTAGCCGGCTGAATTGCGTGTGCACCCAGTCCCGCGAGCAGGCATAGCGCCAAGCGGTTCAGTTTGTTTGCCATGCCTGCTCCATTTCCAGACCGTATTTCCAGACGGTACGCAGTTCACAGGGCGGGTCCGCGCAACGCAGCCCGCCCTCGTCGTCATTCTCCGCTTGAGTGGGTAACGCGCTAGCGGCTAACCCACCCTGCGGATCTCACTTCGATCAGTAGCGGGCCGTGACCGGCGCCTTGCCGATCGGGGCCTTGCCGACAGGTGACTTGCCAATCGGCATCTTGCCGATCGGGGCCGCGGGATAGGCGGGCACGGGCTGCGGGCGAGGCAGGTCGGCGGCGGACGCGGCCGTCACCAGAGCAAGCACGGCACCGGTTGCGATCAGAATTTTCACCACGGAACTTCTCCTTAAAGTTTGCAGGAACGTGCAGTTTTCTGCCGCAGCTCCCATCCGTTGCGTTGCGAGGATGACCAGCGGAATGGGTTCAGAATACGGCAGATTCCGCAGGCTTTGGCCGGCGCCCCGCGCTGCTGTCACGATTTCGCCGGAGTGTTGCGCCTGCGCCGCAGTTGCAGGTTCCCTCAGTTTCGTCGCGACTGCTGCATGCGGGATTGCGCGGCTTTCGCGGCCTTTTCCAGCGTGCTCAAATCCCATCCCGCGCGCGCAGCAAGGATGTCCGAGAGCTTCACCGCGAGCGCGCGAAGCTCGGCATTGGCCTTGAGCAGCGCCATGATGTTGTCAACGCTGCGTTGGCGCCATTCATCGTCGGATAAGGCCTTGTCCTCGCGAAGGGGCGAGGTCAGCACGTCATTGAAGTCGTGATCACAAGCGGGTGATCTTGGCTGTGATTTCCGTTCCCGGCGCATCCGGTCAGCATCCTGCAATGACACGACAAGCTGCGGCTTGTCGTGCGACGGATCTTCGCTATTCATCCTAAGCCCCCAACTCGATTTGCGCCCCAGTCGCAACGAGGAGCCTTGATTGAGTCCAAGGCGGATTTGAGTCCGGAACTGGGAGCGACGTGGGCGCGTTGGGGACGCTTGTTGATTCTTTTCACGGACCTGAGGTGACGATGGGCAGCCTGGCCCAGTCGGACGGCGAGGGCGCGCTTTGCAAGCGGTCTCGTTCTCGCGGCGCGTTTCGCCCGAGTTTTGCTTTGGCATTGGCCCCTCCTGAAAATCGGAGGGAGCAGGGAGAGCCGGGTGGCCGCTGCACCCGGGGGCCCGCGCGGAAAAAGTGCGCGAAGCGCGAAGACCACAGGTACAGGCGGTAGCAACCGGCCCTCCCTGCGCAGTGGTTTACGGCTTATACGTGATCTTGTGTCTGCAAAATCTGCCAGAATGTGCGAACGGGCGGTTCTAACCAACCGCCCGTCGCTGGATCTGAGCCCGTACGTGCTCAAAGGCCGCAAGAG
>Ga0070741_10001052_pt1 | contig 88977 bp, 78 predicted proteins | sample Coa_R1_4_FD_66440 | JGI IMG/M metagenome (GOLD analysis project Ga0070741, IMG submission 66440) | Surface soil microbial communities from Centralia Pennsylvania, which are recovering from an underground coalmine fire - Coalmine... | ecosystem: Environmental > Terrestrial > Soil > Unclassified ... | reverse complement strand
TGCTGACCCAGAGCCTGCGCAGCCTGTTCGCGGTGTCCGAGAACTACCCCGACCTGAAGGCGATCTCGGCCTTCACCAACCTGCAGGAGAACCTGACCGCGACCGAGGACAAGATCGAGTTCTCGCGCCGGTTCTACAACGGCAACGTGCGCGACTACAACACGGCGCTGCAGACCCTCCCCACCTCGCTCGTGGCCGGGATGCTGGGCTTCACGCCGTTCGCGTTCTTCCAGGCCGACGCGTCCGACCGAGAGGTGCCGGTCGTGAGCTTCAACCAGGGCGGCGCCCCGGGCGGCCCGCCGGCCATGGGCTCGGGCGGTCCTCCGCCGGCCTCATCCGCGGGCGGTCCTCCGACCCAGTAGCGGCCGCGGCTCTCGGCGGTCACGGCGCCGGCGACCGCGCCCAGTCCGTCTCGAACCGCATCGCGTAAGCCCTGACGGCTGCCGCATCGCTTGTCTCGATGTCCAGCTCGTGGTTCACGTCCAGGCCGCTGTACGTCCAGTTCGCCGACCCGAGCACCAGCTCGTTGTCGAAGAGCCCGATCTTCGCGTGCAGCAGCACTCCCCGCGGCACCGGGTACCAGCGCACCGGCACGCCGGCCGCTCGCAGCACGTCGAACGCGTGGAGGTTGTACGGCTGGTTCGGGTCCAGCAGCACCCGCACAGCGGCGCCGCGTCGGTGCGCATCGGCCAGGAGGGTGACCACGTCCGGGTCGGTGAGCGTGTACACCTCGGCTAGCACGCGCCGCTCCGCGGCTGAGATCCCGGTTTCGATCAGGTTCCGGATCTCTTCGCCGGGCGCGGTCTGCGCGATGGCGAGCGCCGCGGAAGGCAGAGGCGCGGGCGCGCCGCCGGCCAGGGCCCAGTCCTGCTCGAAGATCGCGGTGACGCGCGCAACGTCCGGCGCGATGCGCGTGTCGATGACGTAGTCATGGTTGCGATCGCTGTGCGCGCCCCAGTTCATGCCGCCGACGACCGCCTCCCCGTCGGCGATCAGGAGCTTCACGTGGTCGATCTGCTTCGCGGCGTCGTCGACGGGATAGAACCGCGCCGGAACGGCCGCGCGCTGGAGGGCGTCGAGCGATACGCGGCTGGCGCTGACCGTTGGGTCGGTGAGCACGCGCACGTCGGCGCCGCGCCTCCTCGCGTCGGCCATGTCGCCGACCAGGTCGGGGCGGCCGATCTCGTAGACCTCGACGAGCACCCGGTGCGTCGCATGCTCGATGAGAGCGCGGACGAGCTTGAAGATCGACGCGTCCTGCCAGAGCTCCACGGACGGTGCACCGGACGACGACGCGGGTGGCGGCGCGGCCGCCTCCGCGGCGGGAGCCGGGCCCGAGCAGCCCGCCAGGCAGAGGGAGAGGAGCACCGCGCAGAAGCAGGCGACTCGGACCACAGCGCGACCAAGCTACCGGGGCGTTGCGGCGCTGCCAACGCCGGTTGTTAAGGCGGTCGCGCACGGCCGGCCGGTGAATTTACAGAAGCTCGATCGGCATCCCCGCGCGTGCGCCCAGCATGCGGTCCGCGCGCTGCTCACGGACCGCGATCTCGAGGTAGCCCATGCTGCCCAGGTACACGAACGGCTCGTTCGGCCGCGCCTCCCAGTACGTCGTCGCCGAGGCGGTGATGTAGTGCGAGTGGATGCGCATGGCGCGCACCGGCGGCTTGAGGTTCGTCACGAGGTTGCCAAAGCCGTCGATCCACAGGATGCGCGGCGAGGTGTCGAGCATCTTCGGCGGGTCCGTGGGCGGTCCCAGCGAGTTGAGCGGAACGCCTGACGCCAGTGACGCCGCCGCCGGAGCGAACACGTCGCGGCCCTCGAAGGTCGGCGCGGCCGACGGCCGGGGCGCAAGCTCGACCACGTCCTGCAGGCCCACCTCGTCGATGACGATCGAGAAAAGGCCGTTGTCAGGGCCGATGTAGTAGCGCCCGCCGGCGCGCATCGCGAGGCGGCGCCGCGAGGTGCCTACGCCGGGGTCGACGACGCACAGGTGCACCGAGCCGCCGCCGAAATGGCGCGTGCCGGCGAAGAGCATGAAAGCGCCCGCGCCGATGTCGAAGGGCGGAACGTCGTGGCTGACGTCGACCAGCACCGCGTCCGGGCATCCGGCCAGGACGATCGCCTTCATCGCCGCGACGAGCGGCGACCCGGTTCCGAAATCGCTCGTGAACGTGACGAGAGGAGGGGCAGGTAAGCCCGACCTACCAGTAGCGGGTTTCCTTCCAGGGATCGGCTTCGTCGTGATAACCGCGCTGCTCCCAGAAACCGAGCCGGTTGCGTTCCATGAACTCTAGCCCGCGCAGCCACTTGGCCGACTTCCATAGGTACTTCGAAGGGATGAATAGGCGCAGCGGCCAGCCATGGTCGGGCGAGAGGTCCTCCCCGTTCCAGCCGTAGCACAGCAGGTTCTCTTCCTTCGCGAAGACGTCGAGCGGAACCGAAGTCGTGTAGCCGTACTCGCAGTGCGCCATCACGTACTTCGCCTCGGGTTTCGGTTGCACCCGGTCGAGGATCTCCTTGACCGGCACGCCCGTCCATCTATCGTCGAGGCGGCTCCACGAAGTGACGCAGTGGATGTCCGCGGTGACCGTTTTCGAGGGCAGCGCGCGGAGCTCGCCGTAGTCGAGCCGCAGCTCGTGCTCGACGGCGCCGAATACCTTGAGGTCCCACCTCGCGATGTCGGTCTTCGGCACGGGGCCGAAGTGCAGCAGCGGCCACCGGTCCGGGGCCGTGAGGGTCTGCCCGGGCGGGATGCGCGCCGGGTCCACGCCCTCGGGAAGCCGCTTGCCTTTGAAGAGGAATGCCATCGTCGCGAGTATAGGAATCGCCCTTACGGTGTCGGGTGTTCCCTGGGCGTTACAGGGCCCGGGCTATACTGGCGATTCCGTCTCCCGCGTGCGAAGTGGGCCCGTAGCTCAGCTGGGAGAGCGCGTGAATCGCACTCACGAGGCCAGGGGTTCGAATCCCCTCGGGTCCACCAAACGCCGAAACTCAAACCGCCTTCGGCGTTTGCCTGCTACGCCGACGGTACCCACAGGATGGCATGCGACTGTGATCCAACCGCCGCGGCACCGGCGATGACGCCACGATTGCTCACCCAATATGCGTTGCTGGAATAACCGAAGGCGGGCAGAGCCAACAAGCCTCCACCTCGCGTCCACGAAAAGGCGTGGGTGTAGTCCGGCCCGTATTCGCCCACAACCTGACCGCTCTCGCTGATGTCGTAGGCCTGGCCGTTGCGAGCGAGCTCGATCAGGCCGCGATCGACCGTCCAGTAGAAGGGTCGCGGGTTTCCGCTCGGGTCTGCGTTCCAACCGACAACCTCACCGCGCCCGTTGATCGCAAGTGCGTTACTGAAGACGCCCTTGACGCCCGGTGTCAAATCGATCATGCCCTGAGCCGAGGTCCAGTAGAACGCATGGTATGGACCGCCGGACGCGATCTCTGACTCGCCGATGACCTGCCCGCGTGAGTTGACGGCTGGTGTGTAGGGCAACGGACAGCATCCTGGTGCCGAGCTGAATGGTCCTCCCAGGGTGCCGAGATCGGTCATTCCCTTGGCTGGTGTCCAATAAAACGCATGCGATTCCTTGTTGCCCGGCGTCTGTGATTGGCCCACGACATGGCCGTTGTCGGAAACCCAGTAGGCCTGCGCGGAATCGCCGCCCAGCGTGCCGAGATCAACGAGGCCGCGGGTCTGCGTCCAGGCAAAGGCGCGGCCGTCAACATACCCGACAACCTCGCCGGCGGCGTTTATGGCATTCGCCTGCGCGTAGGTCGCATGTGGGGTCAGGTCGATCAGGCCAGTCTTCACTGACCACAGGAATGCGTGCGAGCCGATTCCCATCGCAACCGCGCCTACTACGAGGCCTCGAGCGTTCTCTGCGGTCGGGTAGCTCCAACCTCCGGCAGGGAGACCAATCGGAACCATCCCGGTGGATCGTGTCCACCAGAACGCTTCCTCAATGCTATGAGTGCTTGATGAGAACCCTACGGCCTGCCCCGCGTCGTTGACCTCCAGGGCCGCACTGTAGGACCCACCCGCCAGCACGCCCAGATCGATTGGTTCGTAGGTGGTTGACGCGTGGGCGACGCGTGGGGCAGTCGAAAGAAGGATCGCGAGCACAGCCCCGATGTGAAATGGCCGCGAGGCCATACGCAGTCTCGAACCCATCGACCCTGCACCCAAACTGCGCCTGCCTGGTTACCGGTTGGTAACAGACTCCGCGAGTAGAAAACCAGGCACGTGGGTAACACAATCGTCGAAGTGATCACATCCACCGAGAAGGCGACCGGCTGGCCCAGGGTCCAGGGACCGGAGTACGCGACTATGGGCCCCGTCCATCTCGACGTCATCGACGCCGATCGGTCCCTCACCTTCTGGCGCGACCTGGTCGGCCTGACCGTCCGGGGGACGAACGACGACGGCGTCGTCGAGCTCGGTGCGGGCGAGAAGCCGCTGCTGTTCCTCCATCCCGGCGCGACGCGGCCGCACCTGCGCGGCCACGCGGGCCTGTACCACGTCGCCGTGCACCTTCCGAACGAACCCGAGTTTGCGCGGGTCCTCGCCCGCCTCATCACCGCGCGCTATCCGATCTCGCCCACCGACCACATCATGTCGAAGGCGATCTACCTCAACGACCCGGATCGCATCATGCTCGAGCTCACCCTCGAGACGCCGCATCGCGTGCGCAAGTACGAGTGGGATGAGGCCTCCGGCCAGCCCGACATCGTCGACACCGACGGCCGGCAGCGAGGCGGCACCGAGGCGCTCGACGTGCGCGAGGTCCTGGGCACGCTGCCCGACGACGATTTCGCGGCGCCGCTGCCGCCCGGTACGAAGATCGGGCACGTGCACCTGCACGTCGGCGACCTCAACGAGGCCGCGCGCTTCTACCGCGAAGGCCTCGGGTTCATCGAGAACACGAACATCCCGTTCTTCCAGATGGCCGACCTGTACGCCGGCGGGACGTTCCCGCACCGGATCGCGCTCAACACCTGGCAGGGGCTCGGCGTGAAGCAGGCGCCGGCCGGCACCGCGGGCATGCGCCACTTCACGATCCGCTACGACACCCGCGAGCGCCTCGACGCGATCGTCAGCCGCCTGACCGACGTGGAATCGCGACCCGACGGACACCTGGTGCACGACCCCGCGGGCAACGCGGTCCTGCTGACGAGCTAGCCACCCAACCTGTCAGGTGATCACTGCGCGCGTGATCACAAGCCGATTCGAGCCGTCGCGGTCATGGACCATGACCAGCACGCGATAGTCGCCCGACGCAGCGTACGTGTGGCGTCCGATCACCACATAGGGGTTCGAACCGGAAATCAGGCCCCACGCCGAGTGGCGGTCACCCCAGTCGATCAGCACCTGGTACTGCGATGGATCCTGCGTGAGGTCCGTGTCGAACATGGTGCCAACCCCGCTCGTGAGGGCGCGCCCGTGCGTACCTCGAAGAGTGATGGGCTTCAGCGCAAGCGTGTCCACCTCGAACCTGCCAATCACGAAGAGGTCGGGAATCGAGAACCACAGCGAACCGTCGGGGCCTGTGGCAAGGCCGCCGGCGTTCGGCGGGGCGCCACAGCAACCCCCATTGACCGGGTATTCCGTTTCGGAGCCATCGTGGGCGACCTTGATCAGGTTCGAGCCGAAGGCGTCGTCGATGCTCAGGACCCAGACGTTTCCGTCCAGGGCCGGCGCAATCGTCTGCGTGCCGGCGCCAACGAATGGAAAGACCGTCTCCGAGAAATCCATGCCTATTCGGTAGATGTGCCAGCCGGACCCATTGAAATCGGGGCCGCTCCAGATGTTGCCGTCCGCCGAAGGCGCGAGCTGCCCGTTGCAGGCCACCGACCCGACCTGGACCTCCCCGGTTGGCAACAGCCGCGCTATGCCGGCGTCCGAGCAGAACCAGACGTTGCCGTCGGCCCCAAGAGCCAGCTTGCCTGGTCGTATCCCCTGGGCGATGGGGAACTCGCTGAGCACACCATCAGTCGTCATCCGTGCGATCGATCCCGGGGCTCCGCCCGACTCGATGAACCAGAGGTCGTTGTGCAGTCCCGCGATGATCGAGGCGGGGCTCGTGGCGTTCGGCACCGAGTACTGCGTCAGGCTGTAGGTCGCGGTCACTTTGCCTACCGAACCGATCCTCGCAAACCAGATGTTGCCGTCGGGTCCCCTCGTGATCGTTGTCGACCTCGAACCGGGCGCGTTGACCTGCTTGGCCACCCGGAAATCGCTGTAGGCCCCTGACCTGTCGAGCCGTCCCAGGTGCCAGTAGTACGGGCTCACCTGGTCGTTGTCGGTTTCGGTGAACCAGAGCTGGCCGTCCGGGCCGGGCGCAAGCTCCCATGCCACGTTGGTGCCGTACAACGACGTCGGCAACGCGTAGGTCGTAACGGCGCCGGTGGTCGCCCGGGCACCGACAGGCAGCATCGTGACGCTCAGCAGTGCAATCCCCGAAGCCGCACACCAGCCGGGTAATTCCAGCTTCCAGCGCATCGTCACCTCCCGAAATGCGACGAGTCGGCGGCAACGGGATGAAGTCTCCCAGTTACAAGTTTGCTCGTCCAGACGTCAGGTTTCGGTGATGGAGGCCGCCACCTTCTTCGGCACGACCATGCGCCACGCGTCGATGACGAGCTCTCGCATCTCCTGTTCGTCGATCGCGTCCATGCGCACGAGCACCCAGTTGTAGCGAAGGTCGCCGCCCTCGGGCATCAGGAACTTGTCCGGTGATCCGCCCACCAGGAACTCACGCTCCTCCTTCGGGAACCCGAATCCCATCACCTTCCCGTCCTTCGAGAACGAGACGTAGACGATCTGGCCCACGCGGAACTTGACGCGACCGTGCACGAGAACCTCGTACGAGCGCGGCAGGGTCGACGCAAACCGGCGGACGTCGTCGACGGTCACCACACGACCGATGGTATTGCGGACCGGCGGCCGATCAGAGCTCGGGCCAGTACCCCGCAGACCAGGTGAGCGCGGCGATGGCGTTCTGTCCCGCGACGCTCGGGTGGAAGAAGTCGATGGGGCTCACATCCGCGGCCGTGAACGCGAAGCTGTAGCCCGCGAGGTTGTCCCAGTGGCAGTCCACACCGGCGGCCGCAGCGCGCGCGCACTCGGTCGCCAGCACGTTGTTGTACGCCTGCTCCTGCGCCAGGACGTGCTGCCGCTGCGCGTCGGTGTTGCTCGGGCTGAGCATGCTCTGGCAGATGTGGAAGCTCGACCAGATCTTCTGCGCGGTCGCGTTCGTGTGCAGCACGCTCCAGAGCTGGAAGACGTTCGGCAGGCTCGAGAGATAGAGATGTGCTCCGCGATCCGCGGTGTAGAAGTCGATGAGCGCGGTGTCGAGGCGCGCCTTGAACGTCGCGGTCGGGGTCATGGTCGCGATGCTCGACGTGCAGAGGTCGTTGGCGCCCATGAGCACGGTCACGTACTGCACGCCCTGCGCCGCGGCGAGCTTCAGCTGTCCATCGAGGTCCGCCATCGTCGCGCCCGTGCGGGCGAAGTTGAAGCCCTGGCCGCTCATCGCGGGATTGAGGGCCACGATCCTCTGGTACTGGCTGTCGACGGCGGGGTCGATCCCCGTCGACCACGAGTACTGCGCGCAGTCGCGAAGGACGCATCCGCTCCACGTCGCGTCGAACCCGCGCGTGATCGAGTCGCCGGTCGAGGCCATCGAGTTGGGCAGCGGTACGCCGGCGGCCTCGACGGGGACGACTCCGAGCGCCGCGATCGCCGCAGCCGCGACACACCACGCGACCAGCGCCCTCATTCGCACGGGCCCGATTATCGCGGTATCAGCGGCAGTTGAACGTGCCGCTCACGTGCAGGACCGCGCCGGAGCTCGCCACCGGCGCGACCGCGACGTTGTGGACCGTTCCGCTCTCGTCGGCCTTCACCTCGACGGTGCCCGAGCTGCCCGCACCGTCGGTGGACCAACCGCCCGCGTTGCCCGCGACCTGCTTGTCCGGCTTCACCCACACGCTCGCGTAGCCCGTCCCCTGCACGGTGCCGCCCCGCGTCTTGACCTGGAACGTGGCGGCGTGGAAGCCCGGGCTTGACTTCGCCGACGGATCCGTGATCAGGATCTCGATCGACGTCTCGTTGCCCGCGATGTTGGTGGTGAAGACCGCGTCGAGTCCGCCGCCGGGGATGCAGTCCGGCGCCTCGACGAGTCCGGAGGTGGAACCGGCGAGCGGCCCGCTCAACGTCAGGCACACGCCTGGATGCGCGCAGGCGTTGCCCGTCGAGGCAGCCGGCTGCGACGTGCCGCCGCACGGCCCGCACGCGCCGAACAGCAGGACCGCGGCGAGCACCCCCGCCCAGCGCGCCGTCGTGCTCACCGCTGGAGCGCCGCAGGCGAGCCGGGCTGGTTCGCGCCCTTGACCGAACCGAGACCGCAGATCCAGTTGTAGCGCGGCAGCCCGTTCCCACCGCCGACGGTGCGGATGCTTGCGAACATCGCGCTCCCGGTGAAGATCGGGTTGGCGTTGCCGTTCGTGTCGAGCACGCTGTCGGGCGCGTAGACGAGGCCGGTGATGTCCGAATTCGCCGCAGGCCCAAGGCCGAACGCTCCCGTGTAGCCGCTCGCGTAGATCACGAAGTTGTGGGTGCCCAGCGGGTCGCGCGGCGGCGGCGCGGTCGGCCCGAGCAGGTCGTCGACGCCGTTCAGCACCGCGTTGCTGATGTCGATCGACCCGGTGTCCGTGGCGTCGAGGACGATCGAGACGGCTCCGGTCGGGTCCGACTGGCCGCGCGGCGCCGGTATCGCGTTGGCGATCGTGCCGAGCGAGATGTTCCCCGTCACGTTCGTGATCACGTAGACGCCGGGGTCGAGCAGACCGCCGCTCGGGAAGATGCCGACGTAGTAGCCGGGCATCCAGTGACCGGTCGCCGGGTTCGTCGCGTCCGCGACGCGCGTGAATCTCGGGCCCGTGCTCACGGGCGCCTGGCCGTCGAACGCGCGGGTCGGGGGCACGTTGAAGTTCGTCGGGCCATCCGGGCCGCTCCACTTGAACGCGAGCGAGTTTGCGCTGACCCCGAGGTCGACGCGGTTGGGCACCGGGCCGGGACAGACGTTGCCGGCCGCGTCCGTCTGATAGAAGTCGACCGTCGGAGTGTGCGGTCCGTTGTTGTCGCCGAAGCTGCCCGCCGAGTAGATGCTCCCTCCGAAGGTCGCGTCCTTCACGGTGCCGCTGCCCGCCACGCCGACGTCGCCGGCGAACCCGATCACCGCGTACGGGAGCGACGTGAATCGGCTCGTGCTGCTCGCGCGAGCCGCCGCGCTCAGGCTGTACGTCGGCACGCCGATCACGCCGCCGAACCACGCGGTGACGCGGCGCTGGATCGTCACGTCGATCGCGTTCGCCGGGTCCGCGATCGTGAAGGTGTAGTCGCCGGACGGGTAGCGTCCGGCCGGGCACGCTGCGGCGCTGCAGCCCGCGATCGGAAGGCCCGCGCCGCTGCCGCGCGCCGCGTACTGGACGGCGACGAAGTTGGCGGCGTTCGTCCCCGAAGCCAGCGAGCTCGCGCCCGCGAGCGCCGCCATGTCGGCGGTGCCCTGGAGGTCGCGGCGGTCGCTCAGCGCGCCGCCGACGTCGATTGCGAGCGCTCCGAGTCCCGCGATCGCGACGATCATGAGCGCGACCAGCACGACCGCCTGCCCGGACTGGTACCGGCGATTGCGCATCGTCAGTACTCCGCCAGCAGCGTGGTGCTCGACCGGAGCAGGAACGCCGCGGGCAGCAGGCGAGCGATCGCCGGGGTCATCGGCGCGTAGGCGTAGACGACCGTGACCTGGACCAGGAAGCACCCGGCGGCGGCGTGACCCGTCCACTCCGCCTGCCGGCCGCCCATGTCGTCGGGATCGGGGTCGTGGCCGAGCGCGGCGCGGGCCGCGGCGCAGCTCGAAAAGGCCGGCGGACCGGACTGCTGCGGGTCGATGCAGATGCTCGCGGTCCCGAGCGCCGGCGCCGGGCACACGTCACCGCGCGTGCCCGGAAAGATCGTGACCGAAGACGTGATCGGCGCCATGCGGGCGGCGACCGTCTCGGCGACGCGCGCGTCGGTGAGGCATCCGGTCCCGGACGCGGTCGTCGTCAGCGACGTGCCCGGGCACGCGCCGGTGCCGGCGGACATGAACGGCGAGTCCGCCGCCGCCGCGTCGACGACCGCCTGCCGCGCGCCGTCCCGCGCCGCGGCCGCCACCGTGGCCACCGACTGCGCGATGCGCGATGCGTCGACCATCCCGAACATCAGCAGGAGCAGCACGGGCGCGACGAGCGCGAACTCGACCATGGCCTGCCCTGGAGAGGGCTTGTTCAATACTCGACCCGCCCGACCTCGTGCGCCGTAACGGTCACGACCGGGCCCGCGATCTGCTGGATGATCGGATAGAGCAGCGCGACCGGGTACTGCACCACCACGTCGACGCTGTCGCTGCGCGGGTCGGCCGGATCTGTGATGCCCGCGTTGGTCGCGTTCGTCACCGCGGCGCCCGCGATGCAGTGCCACGTGACGGTCATCGTGGCGCCCGCGAGCGATGTGCCCGACGGCGTGCCGGTCGGCGAGTCCGCCTGGGCTGCGGCGCCCGCGATTGCCGCGATCGAGCTGCTCGTCGCGGGCAGGACGACCGTGACCTTCCCGCCGGCGGCGCACGCGGCGTCGCCCGTCGATTGCTGGCTCGCCTGCAGCGCAGCGCGCAGGCCGGCCCGCGCCGAGTCCGAGACCTGCTCGCGAATGTAGAAGGCGCGCCCGAGGTCGAGCATGCCGAGCAGCAGCAATAAAAGGACGGGAAGCGCGAAGGCGAACTCGACGAGCGATTGGCCCGAAGTTGGCTCACGCGCCATTTTGCGATTGGTCACGCGCTATTGTTCAGCAAGCCTAGGCGCCAATGGCTATCGAACCAACAACAAGAACCAACTCGGAAGCAGCCGAGGGGGTTGGATCGGAGGGAGCGACCCACCGCAACCGACCTCGCGCGGCCGCTTCGTTCCTGATCATCGGTCTCATCCTCGCGATGGGCGGGTTCGGACTCACCTTCTACCTGGGCACCCAGCTGGCGTCATCAACGCCGACGGTACAGGTACTGATCGCGGCGCACGACATTCCGGCCGGCGCGACGATCGCCGCCGGCGATCTGACGACAAAGAAGTACCTCTCCGACAGCGCCCCGAAGAACGTGCTGCACGGCAACACCGACGCGGTCGGCCACATCGCCCGCGTCGACATAGTGGCGGGAGACCCGCTCCTCGGTTCGATGATCGGCGGGCTCGCAGACGGCATCGCCGCGCTAAGCCTCTACCCGGTGCCGCCGGGCTACGTCGCCATCCAGACCAACACCATCAGCGCTCCGCCCGGGATCGCCGCGGGCGTTTACGTCGACGTGGTCGCCGAGGCGAATCTTTCGCTGTTCAAGCCTGGTGTCACCGGCAACGTCAGCCGTGTTGTGTTCCAGGAGCTCGAGGTCGTCGTCGTCTCCAAGCAATCGTCGACGAACACAGCGATCGTTGCGCTCCTCGTCAACGCATGCGACGTGCCGTACCTCGGATGGCTGGCCAGCAACGCAACGCTCGACGTCGTCATCGACCCTCTCCACCAGGGCGGCCTCCCGCCCGCCGACACGACGTGCCCCGGGCTCGTCACGGACCACGCCGTCGGCGCGACCGAGGTGAACGCGCGGTACCACTTCACCAGCTGATGCCCTGATGGGCGTCGGATTCCTCGTCCTCGCCGGACTGCTGACCGCCGCGGGCGTCGGCCTGCTGGCCGTCGCTTACGTCGAGTGGATGGAGCCCGCGCCCGCGCGCGCAACCGTGCCGTCCGCGTTCGCGCCGCAGCGTGCGGGCGGGTTCGCGTCTCTGCTGTCCTGGTTCGAGAACCTCAAGCTGTTCCAGCAGGTCGACGAGTTCGGCGAGACGGCGCACGTGGCGAACCGCCGGCCGATCGGCAAGATGCTGGTCGAGGCGGGCCTGCGCATCCGCACGTCGGAGCTGGTGCTGATCTCGGTGCCGTGCGCCCTTGTCGCGGCGCTGCTCGCCTGGTGGATCTTCGGACCCACGCCACTCATCCTCGTGGCCGCCATCGCAGGCGCGATCATCCCGCGCGAGGTCGTGCTGAGGCTCGCCGCGTCGCGTATGCGCCGCATAGAGAGCGAGCTGCCCGCCGCGCTGCTGCTCATCGCCGACACGCTGCGCGCCGGCCGCTCGCTCGCGATGGCGATCGACCAGGTCGCGCACAGTGCTCAGCCGCCGCTGAGTGACGAGTTCGCGCGCGCGGCGCGGCAGGTCGCGATGGGCAAGCCCGTCGAGGACGCGATCCTCGCAATGGCCGACCGTACAGGCGTCCGCGACCTCGAGCTGCTCGGCGCCTCGATCGCGGTCGCGCGCGTGACGGGCGGCGATATCCCGCGGCTGCTGAACTCAATGGCCGCGGTTGCGCGCTCGCGCCGCGCGCTCGCGGGGCAGGTCCGAGCGATGACGGCGCAGGCGCGCTCGACGTCGCTCGTCCTGTCGCTGCTGCCCGTCATCGTCGGCGTCGTCGCCTACTTCGCCGCGCCGGAGTACTTCCGGCCGATGCTGACCTCGCCCGCCGGGTGGGCGTTCCTGTTCGTCGCCGGCGCGCTGGTCGCGGTCGGACTGCTGATCATGCGCGCGATCATCGCGCGGCAGATGCGATGAGCAGCGGGCTCCTCGTCGTCACCGCCGCGGTCACCGCGCTCGGACTCGCGTTCGTCGCGGTCGCGGTCTACACCTTCCAGGGTGTCCCTGCCAATGGCCCGGGGCCGGCGCAGCCGGACCTGCAGGTGGGGATCGGTGATCGCGTGTGGCACCCCTTCCTGCGCTCGGCGCAGAACGTGTGGACCACCCTCACGCCGATGTTCGCGCAGAACTACATCGACCGCCAGCTCGACGCCGCGGGGCACCCCGGCCACCTCGCGCGGAACGGCTTTGTGTTCCTGCAGCTCGGCGTCGGTGGCCTGCTCTCGGTCCTCGGGCTGATCACCGGCATCATCGCCGGCAGCATCCCGCTCACGATCGCGCTCGTCCTGCTCGCGACGCCGATCGCGATCCTGATCACGTACTTCGCGCTCGGCGCGCAGGTGCAGCGGCGGCAGAGCGAGATCCTTGCGTCGCTGCCCGACATGCTCGACCTGATCGCCGTCGGCACCGAGGCGGGCCAGCCGCTCAGCGCGATCCTCGCGCGCGTGCGGGGCGCGTTCCAGGATGCGCTGGGTGACGAGCTCGGCCGCGCCATCCGCGAGATCGACCTCGGCGTTCCACGCGCCGAGGCGCTCGACGACATGGCCACGCGGACGGGCCTTCCCGAGGTGCACTCGTTCGCGCAGGCAATGATCCAGTCCCAGCAGCTCGGCGTCGGCCTCGCCTCGCTGCTGCGCCTGCAGGCGGAGGACCAGCGCCGCGAGCGACAGCTGCGGCTACAGGAGGACGCCTCGCGGACGGCCCTGCTCGTCCTCTTCCCGACGGCGGGGTGCATCTTCCCCGCTCTCTACATCGTGATCCTGGGTCCGGCAGCCCTCGTCTTCCTGCACTGGACCGGGGGGCGCTGAGCCTCAGCCGGCGTCCCGCTTCACTTCCTTGAAGGTGCCTTCGGGCAGCGACTGTCCGTAGGCGGCGAGGCGCGCGAGCAGGGTCGGCTTGCGGCCGGTGGCTGTGAAGTAGCCGGTCGCGTCGCCCTTCGAATCGACGCCCGTCTGCACGAACTTGAAGATCTCGGCCACGTCTACGGATTTCGCGGTCCTCACGACCTCGCAGATGGACGCGACCTTGCGCGCGCCGCCGGGCAGGCGCTCGAGGTGCACGACGAGGTTCAGCGCCGACGCGATCTGGCGGCGGACGGCGTCCGGCGGCATGTCCCGCGACGAGAACATCGCGAGCGTCTCCAGGCGGTCGAGCCCGTCGGCCGGGCTGTTCGCGTGCACGGTGCTCATCGACCCGTCGTGCCCCGTGTTCATCGCCTGGATCATGTCCATCGCCTCGGGTCCGCGCACCTCGCCGACGACCAGCCGGTCTGGGCGCATTCGGAGCGCGTTGCGAACGAGGTCGCGAATGCCCACGATGCCCTTGCCTTCGAGGCTCGGTGGTCGCGACTCGAGCGGCACGACGTGGCGCTGCTGCAGCTGCAGCTCGGCCGCGTCCTCGGCGGTGATGATCCTTTCGGTGTCGGGGATGAAGCTCGACAGGATGTTCAGCAGCGTCGTCTTGCCGGTCGACGTGCCGCCGGTCACGAGGATGTTGAGCCGTGCGCGCACTGCGGCCCGCAAGAAGTCGAGCATGGGCTGGGTCGCCGCGTTGAGGCGGAGGAAGTCCTCGGCCTGCAGCTTGCGCTTGGGGAAGCGGCGGATCGTGAGGGTCGCGCCTTTCAGCGCAATCGGCGGGATGACGACGTTGACACGCGAGCCGTCGAGCAGCCTCGCGTCGACGAACGGCGAGCTCTCGTCGACCCGCCTGCCGACCGCGCCGACGATGCGGTCGATGACGCGCATCAGGTGGGCCTCGTCCGCGAACCTCACGCGGGTCTCCTCGATGCGGCCGTTGCGCTCGACGTAGACCTCCTTCGGGCCGTTGACCATGATCTCCGTCACCTCGGAGTCTGCGAGCAGCTTCTCGAGGGGTCCGAGGCCGAGGACGTCGTCGAGGATCTCCTCGATGAGCCTGTCCTGCTCCTCGATGGCTATGCGCAGGCGGCCGGCGCGAGCCTGGTCCGCAAGCAGCGCGGAGAGGCGTCGCCGCGCGCTGGCGCGGTCGGGCATCTCACCCTCGAGGTAGCGGTCGATGAGCGCCGCGCGAAGCTCTTCTCCGAGGCCCGGCTGGCCTATGTCCGCGCGCGTATCCGCCATGGTCGCGACCATCTTAGGCACGGCCGCCAGCCACGGCGGTTGCCGGTGGTCAGGCGATGGGGCGCAGCTCGAACACCGGGCGCGCTTCCGCCGCGGCCGCGGGGTCGCGGACTATCTCGCTCGCGCCGAGCACTCGCAGGACGAGCCGCTTGATCGCTCCCGAGCTCACGTAAGGGCCGAGGACGTCGGCGAAGAAGCGCGTTGCGTCGGCGCGGCTCAGCTCGATCGCGCTGACTCGCTCATGCCGGCGGCCCGCCGAGATCTCCGCCTCGCGCGCGGCCCGCAGGTTGCGCACCCAGTTGACCTCCCCGAACGTGCCGATCACCCACCGCCTGCCGCCGATCTCGACGAGCGCCACCGGCGTCGTCCTCGGCTCTCCGGACTTGCGACCGCGGACGGTCAGCAACGCATTCGGCCCGAGCACGCGCCCGACCCGCAGCAGGCGCGCTGCGACCGGGTTGAACAGGGGGGCGAACGCCGGCGCCTTTGCGGTTGGGACCATGTGAGATTCGCCTCCACCGACCCGCCACGGGTCTATTCAATCAACTGATTGATGTCATCGTAGCAAGTCCATCAATCACTTGCTTGAGCGTGGGGCGGAGGGGTCGCGGCGCGTCACCCAGTCCTCGAGCTGCATCAATGCCTGGCCCTTGCGCACGCTCGCGCGAGGCAGAGAGAGGCCGGCGAGCACGGCCACGATCAGCGCCGCGACGGTATCGGAGTCGAGGTCGCGCGCGAGCTGGCCCGACTTGGCGCCCCGCTTGAGCAGGCCGCGCACCGTCCGGTGCCACGTCTCGTTCATGTCCTGCATGATCCGGGCGAGGCCGGGGTCGCGCGCCGAGCGCAGGGAGAGCTCCCCCATCACGATGCCAAGCTCGGGCTCCTGCGCCAGCAGCTTCCGCACGCCGCGGATGTACGCCTGCATCTGGTTGCGCGCGTCGGTGCTTGCCTCGAGCGTGGTCCGGAACCGGTCCATCGCGTGCTGGACCACGCCTTCGATCAGCTTCTCCTTGGTCGGGAAGTAGTAGTGGAGCGTGGCGACGTTCACGCCGACGTCCGCCGCCACGTCGCGGGTTCGGAGGCCCTCGAAGCCGCCCTGCGCGATCCGGCGGTAGGCCGCCAGGACGAGCGCCGACCGGCGATCCTCGCGGCGCGTCTCAGCGGGTTTCATTGCGGCGCTCAATTAAACACTTGATTGAAAACCGGGGGCGGCGAGCGGCGCGTGCTGGCGCGTTTCCCAAGCAGAGATGTCGAAGATCGTCGGTCGGGCAGAGGTGCGGCGGATGGTCGCCGAGGATCGCGCCCAGGTCGTCGACGCGCTCCCTCCCGAGGAGTACGAGTCCGAGCACATCGCCGGCGCGATAAGTCTTCCTGTGAAGAACATCAACGAGGAATCCGTCCGCGCGCTCGACCGCAGCCGGCCCGTGATCGTGTACTGCGACGACTTCCAATGAGACATCGCACCCAGGGCCGCGGCGCGGCTCGAGACCCTCGGCTTCACCAGCGTCTTCGAGTACAAGGCGGGCAAGCAGGACTGGCTCGCCAGCGGCCTTCCGGTCGAGGGCAGGCGCGCCTCCGAGCCGAACCTCGCCTCGGTGATGCGGCGCGACGTGCCTAGATTCGGCCTCGACGACCGGGCCGGCGCGATCTCGGACGCTGCGCGCGCCGGCGGTTGGGACTGGGCGGCCGTGGTCGACTCGCGCGGCGTCCTCCTGGGCAGAGTCCGCACCGCCGACCTCAACGATCCGGACGCCCGTGCGCGTGACGTGATGGAGGAGGGGCCGAGCACGTACCGGCCGAACGTGGGGCTCGACGAGCTGCTGCGGCGGATGCTCGACCACCACTTCGACCAGGCCTTCGTCACCGACCCGGACGGGCGGCTTCGCGGCCTGGTCACGCGCCGGGACATCGCACGCGCCCTCGAGGCGCAACGAAAGGCGTCATAGGTAGCGGTGCGGTACTCGCTCGTTCTGTAGTTGCTATGAAATTCCGCCCGATGCGCTGGCTTATGGCGATCGCCCTCGGCGCCGTCGCGACGTACTTCCTCGACCCGGAGGCCGGCGAGAACCGCCGCAAGGAGTTCCGCAAGAACTTCGACAAGGCCAAGAAGGCGACGCGCAAGGCCCGCGTCCAGGCCGGCCTGTAGCCGCACCGGCTCGCCGCCGGGCGGCCGGGCGTTGGCCCGAGCGCGTCCGGCAGGCCCGTGCGGCCGTGGGCCGCGCGTTCGGCTACCTCGGCCCCGGCTTCATCACCGGGGCGTCCGACGACGACCCGTCGGGAATCGCGACCTACGCGCAGGCGGGGGCGCAGTTCGGCTACGGGATGCTGTGGACGCTCGCGTTCACGCTGCCGCTGATGACGGCGGTCCAGGAGGCGAGCGCCCGCATCGGCCTAGTCACGAACAAGGGCCTCGCGTCCATCATCCGCAAGCGTTACGGCGCGGGGTTCGTCGTCTCGACGGCCGTGCTGCTGGGGATCGCGAACACGATCAACGTCGGGGCCGACATCGCCGGCATGGCCGCCGCGGCGCGACTCCTCGTGCCCGTGCCCCCGGCGATCCTCGCCACCGGGTTTGCCGTGGTGATCCTCGCGCTCGAGCTCTTCGTCGGCTACGACCGTTACACCTCGATCCTCAAGTGGCTCGCGCTGGCGCTCCTCGCGTACCCGCTGGTCGCGATCCTCGCGTCGGTGCCGTGGCGGACGGTCCTGGTCTCGACCGTCGTGCCGCACATCTCGCTCGACACAGGCTTCGTCTTCGTGCTCACCGCGGTGCTCGGCACCACGATCTCGCCCTACCTCTTCTTCTGGGAGGCGGCGCAGGAGGTCGAGGACGTGACGCACCTGAAGCAGACCGGACGGCGCGTCAGCAAGACGCGGCTCGCGCGCCGGATGCGCGTCGACAACGCGGCCGGCATGGTCGTGTCCAACGTCATCGGGTGGTTCCTGATCGTCGTCGCGGCCGCGGTCCTCAACGCGCACGGGGTGACAAACGTCGGCAGCGCGGCCGACGCGGCGAAGGCGCTCGCGCCGCTCGTCCACTCCTTCCCGCACTCGGGCTTCATCGCGAGCGCGATCTTCGCGGCGGGCATCATCGGCCTCGGGGCGCTCGCCGTTCCCGTGCTCGCGGGCTCTGCTTCATACGCGTTCGCCGAGGCCCTCGGCTGGCGCCGCGGGCTGGACCGCAAGGTCGTCGAGGCGCCGCGCTTCTACGCGGTCATCGTGGTCGCGATCGTCGTGGGGCTCGCGATCACGTTTACAGGCGTTGACCCGATCCGCCTGCTGGTCTGGAGCGCGGTGATCAACGGCGTGGTCGCGGCGCCGATGGTCGTCGTGATCGGTCGCATCGCGGCGGACGGCGCACTGATGGGGAAGCACCGGAGCGGCCGCGTCGCCAACGTCCTCATCACCGTGACCGCGATCGCGATGGGGCTGTGCGCGGTCGCGACCATCGTGGGCCTCTTCCTCACGCACTGACAGCGGTAGCCCGACGCGGCGGTGCGTTTTGTTCAGAGTGCCGCCTCCAGGCACGAAATTCCCCCCAAGGAGGAGTCATGGCCAGGACAGTTGGCGAGCTCATGACGCGTGACCCCGTGATGCGTCAACCGAACGCAAGCGTGAAGGACGCCGCACGTGTGATGCGCGATCGCGACATCGGCGACGTGCTCGTCGCCGACGACGGCGGCCGGCTGGTCGGCATGGTCACCGGCCGCGACATCTTCGTGCGCGGCATCGCGGACAGGGGCGACCCTTCGAGCACGCGGCTCATGGACATCGTGAGCAAGGACCTCGAGACCGTCACCGAGAAGGACCCAGTCGAAAAGGCGATCGAGAAGATGCGTTCGAAGGCGATCCGCCGGATACCGGTCGTCGACGTCTCCGGCAAGCCGGTGGGCATGCTCACGATCGGCGACCTCGCCGTGGACCTCGACTCCAGGTCGGCGCTTGCCGACATCAGCGCCGCGGACCCCAGCCGCTGACCATGGCGAGCCAGGCGCCGCTCAGGCCGGCAGGATGTCCTTGCGCGTGAAGCGGTAGGTCGCCGCGGCGAGCGCGAGCGCGCCCGCGACCACGAGCAGGGCGACGTCGCCGAAGTTCAGCCCGTGCAGGAGCGGCGTCCCGTAGTAGTAGAGCGCCGACAGGCGCAGCGTCGCGTCGGGCCATTTGAGGTCCGGCCCGACGAAGCTGATCAGGAACCACGCGGCGAGAACGAAGCTGAGCAGCCCGGTGTCGGCGGCGGTGCGCAGCCAGCCGGACGCGAGGTAACCGATCGCGGCGATCAGCAGGCCGAGCGGGATCATGCCGAGCGTCGCCTCCGCGAGGTGCGTCATGTCGAGCGACACGCCCGCAACCTGCGCGCCGATGGCTGCGGACGCGAGGGTGACGATGCCGAGCAGCACCGTCGCGGTCGCGAGTGCGGCGAAGCGGCCGAGCATCACGCCCGGGCGTGACTGCGGCGCGGCGAGGAGCAGGTCGAGCCGGCCGTCGTCCTCGTCGGCGGACCAGCGGTTCACCTGCGTGACCGCGAAGGCCATGAGCAGGATCGGGAGCATCTCGAACATCGCGCCGAGCAGCAGTTCGTTGAGCGCGGTCTGGCTGCCGCCGCCGATGTTGGCGAGGATGCGCGCCGCGAGCTCGCTGCCCGAGCCCTGGAAGATGGGCTGCAGCTTGCCCGCGAGCTGCTGCACGGCGACGATCAGCCACACCGCGAAGGCGGCGAAGCCGATGGCCCACCAGAGCGCAGGCATCGCGATCATGCCGAGGCTGCGGGCGTACACGGAACGAAGCGACCAGTCCCCCGCGGGCACGGTGCGCGTCGCGGGAGCGGAGCGCGTCAGGGTGAGGTTGAAGGGGAGCTTCACGACGTCGCCGACGTCCCGGCGGGTGAAAAGCCACACCGCGGCGCCGGTCAGCACCACCGCGAGCGCGAGCTGGACGGCGAAGCCCTCGACGCTCGTGCCGTAGCTCGGGATGAGCGCCTTGCTCTCGTTGTAGTAGTAGATCGGGGAGAGGCGCGAGAGCCAGTCCGCGCCGTCGATGACGCGGTGGAACATGTCGACGACGATGAACAGCACGAGCAGAGCGCCGGTCGCGCCCGCGGCCGTTCCGCGCTCGTGCGTGAACTGCGAGATCAGCAACGCAATGCCGCCGATGACCATGCAGATGAGCGTGAGGTCGAGCCCCCAGAGGATGCCGTCGACCAGCGAGAACTCACCCTTGAACGCGGTGCCGCCCGCGTATGCGACGACGCCCGCGATGAGGCCGATCAGCAGCAGCGCGACCCACAGGGCCGCGATCTTCTGGAGGGCGACGGTCAGCCGGGAGCGGGGCGCCGAGAGCAGCACGTCGAGCGAGCCGCGCTCCTCCTCGCCGCGCAGCGTCCGGCTGGCGGCGAGCAGCGGCCAGATGCACACGATGAAGACGAAGATGCCGATCTTGAAGGTGGCGTAGCCGCCGACGGTGTCCGCGGCCACGGGCGCGGCGTTCCACGCGAACTGGGCCGCCAGCGCCGCCAGCGCCTCGCGCTGCGCGGGCGTGCTGATCAGGGACGCGACGCTCGCCATCGGCGACACGATGGTCACGCCCATCCCGAATCCCCAACCGAGGATCGGGACGCGGTAGTCGCGAAGGGTCTTGAGAAAGACGCTTCTAAACCACACGCGCGGCCTCCTTCGGCGCGGCGCCGTCGGCCGCGTAGTAGCGGAGGAAGATGTCCTCGAGGCTCGGCTCATAGCTCGTGAGCGACACGACGGGGTAGCGCGCCGCGGCCTTGATCACGGCGTCGGCGGTGCCCTGGATCGCGATGCGGACGGCGTGGCCGTTGTTCAGGGGCTCGACCTCGGTGACGCCCTCGACCGACCTGAAGGTGTCCGGCGACACCACCTCGGCGAAGGAGATCGTGATCTCGTAGCGCTTGATGTCCTTCAGCTCGGCGACGCCGCCGACCTGGACGAGCCGGCCCTCGCGGATGATGCCGACGCGGGTGCAGGTCTTCTCGACCTCGCTCAGGACGTGCGAGGACAGGAAGACGGTGCTGCCCTCTTCGCGCGCCTCCTTGACCATCGCGTCGAAGACCTGCTGGTTGAGAGGGTCGAGGCCGCTGGTCGGCTCGTCGAGGATGAGGACGCGCGGCTGGTGCTGGAAGGCCTGGATGAGGACGACCTTGCGCTTGTTGCCGGTCGAGTACTGGCGGAACTTGCGGCTGGTGTCGAGGTCGAGCCGCTCGATGAGCTTCTTCTGGTAGGCGCGGTCGACGCCGCCGTGGAGGTTCGCGAAGTACTCGAGGATCTGGCCGCCGGTGAGGGCGGGGTCGAGGGCGGGCTCTCCGGGGACGTACCCGACGAGGCGCTTGATGTCGATCGAGCGGTCCCAGGAGTCGAGGCCGTTGATGCGGGCGGTGCCCGAGTCGGCGCGCAGGAGGGCCATCAGGATGCGGATCGTGGTGGTCTTGCCGGCGCCGTTCGGGCCGAGGAAGCCGAAGGCCTCTCCCTCGCCGACGGAGAAGGAGACGTCGATGATGCCGCGCTTGCCTCCGTAGCTCTTGGTGAGCTTGTCGACTTCGATCATGGCCGCCATATGCGCCTCCTTACCCAAACCACTCGCGCAGAGTGCTGTCGTCTACCACATGGATTGATCGCGCCGGCGCCCCGAGGATTCGCTCGAAGGCGCGGGCAAAGCCGTGAAAGGTTCGTTCCGCTTCCTCGTAGGTGATGGTGTTGGCCTGCCTCGCGAGGAAGAGCTCGGTGGCGCCGTCCTGGAAGCCGAGGAGGAGGGTCATCAGGATCGTCGCGGTCTCGGCCGGCGACTCGACGCTGAAGACCTCCTCGCGGACGCCCTGCTCGACGATCCGCGCGAGGATCGGGGCAACGCGGCCGATGATGGTGCCGCGGAGCTTCACGCGGACGAGCGCGTTGTCGTCCGAGAACCAGACCTTGATGAACTCGAGCATCAGGGCCTTGCGGTCGGACTTGAACTGGGCGATGCCGCCGAAGAAGCGTTCGAGCTTGAGGATGGCGCTGAGGTCGGGGTCGTCGAGGACCGGCGCGACGGAGGCGAGGGCCTGGTCGGCGATGCGGTCGACGATGGCGGCGAGCAGGGCCTGCTTGGAGTCGAAGTAGTGATAGAAGGCGCCGCGGGACGCCTCGAGCTCGTCCAGGAGGTCCTGGATGCTCATCTGCTCGAAGCCCTTGGTCTGCATCAGGCGCATCGCGGCGTCGACGAAGGCGTCGCGCTTGACGGAGTGAGCGGCGGGGTTGAGGGTGCGCGGCACTGTCGTTGCAGTATAACCGACCGACAGTCGGTCGGTCAATAATTCGTGGGGAGGGGGAGTCCCCTCTCCCGCAAAGCGGGAGAGGCTTAGGGGCAGGGGAGTCCCCTCTCCCGCGTAGCGGGAGAGGGTTAGGGTGAGGGGTTTTTGACTGGGAAAAGGGCGTGGACTGGGGCGCCCTGGTTGGTATTAAGCACGTATTGTGTGCTTGACAATAGAACGTTCGTTTGGTATCGTTGTCCCATGATCCTCGCGGAGCTCCGTGCGGCAGTCCAGGCCCTCGCCGAGCGCGACCTCGAGCTTCTGACGGATGTAGCGCTCGGGGAAGACCTCCGCGAGCTGCGCTCCATCATCGACTCCCTCGAGAAGACCTTCTCCTCGACCGCCGACGTCTTCCGCCGGCGGGGCGGCCACGTGGGTACCGGCCATCCCACCGCCATCTCCTGGCTGCGCGAGAACTGCAAGCTTTCCAGCACCTCTGCGGCGGACCGCCTCTGCGTGGGCAAGGAGATGGCCTCCATCCCCCAGCTCTCCCAGGCCGTCGATGAGGGCCGGATCGGCTTCCAGTCTGCAGCGGCCATCTGCCACCTGCTGGACCAGGTCGCAGACAAGCGCGAGCACCTGGACCTCGACGAGCTGGTGGCCTGGGCAGCGCCGATGTCGGTCAACCAGGTCCGGGCTCTGTGCAAGGGCGTGCGCTGCACCATCGACCCCGAGGGAGTGGAGCGCGACGACGAGCTCGACTTCGAGACCCGCAACCTGAAGATCTCAAAGCTGGCCGACGGCATGTACTTCCTGGACGGCATCCTCGACCCGGTCGGCGGGGCGGCGGTCAAGACCGCGCTGGAGGCCCTGGCGACCGCGCCGGAGGCGTTCAACAAGACGGGGCCCCGCGACCGCCGCAAGCACAAGCAGCGGATGGCCGACGCCCTGGTCGAGCTGGCCAACCACGCCCTCGACTCCGGCGTCCTACCGGCCCGCAAGGGGGTCAAGCCTCACCTCAACGTGACCACCACCCTCGAAGGCCTGCAGGGCGTCCCCGGCGGGGCGAGCATCGAGGGCACCCCGATCTCCCAGAAGACGCTGGAGCGGGTGGCCTGCGACAGCACCGTCTGCCGGGTCATGCTCGCCGGCTCCGCGGTCATCGACGTCGGCCGGGCCACCCGCTCGGTCTCCCCGGCCATGCGCCGGGCGCTTCGGGCCCGCGACCAGCACTGCCGCTTCCCCGGCTGCGACCGGCCGGCAAGCTGGACCGCAGCCCATCACATCGAGTTCTGGGGCAATGGCGGCAAGACGCGCGTCGAGGAGTTGCTCTCGCTCTGCCACTACCACCACCGACTCGTCCACGAGGGCGGCTGGCAGATAGTGCGGGTGGGACGCAACGAGTTCAAGTTCATCCCGCCTGAGCGGCCGCCGGTGTTCATGTCCTGGAGGGCGCGCGCTCCCGGAGCGCGCTGGGCCGCCTAGCGCATAATTCCGCGGTTCCCTTGCCGGCGCTTCTTCCCTATGAGACCCAGACGGCGTATCGCGAGCGCTACCGCGCGGCGCGGCCGGGCTGGAGGGCGAGCGGGGACCAGTTCGATTTCGTCGTCGAACGCTGGCTCACGAAGGACAGCGTCGTGCTCGACCTCGGCTGCGGCCGCACGGGCGGGATAGAGCGGTTCTGGGAGAAGGCCGCGTTCGCGGCGGGCGTGGATCCCGACCTCGACTCGCTGCGCGAGCGCAAGAACGCGCTGCCCGTTGTCCGCGCTTTCGGCGACCGGCTGCCCTTCGCGGACTCGACCTTCGACCTGGTCGTCAGCGTGTGGGTGTTCGAGCACATCGAGGCGCCCGATGCCGTCTTCGGAGAAGTCGCGCGCGTGATGAGGCCCGGCGGCCACTTCGTCTTCCTCACGCCGAACGCGATGAACCCGCTGATCGTCGCCAACCGGCTCGGACAGCTCGCGCCCTGGCTGCAGCACCGGCTCGTCAACGACATATATGGACGCGCGAAGGCCGACACGTTCGCGGTGCGCTACCGCGCGAACACGACCGGCAGCCTCCGCCGGCTCGCGCAGCGCAACGGCTTCTCGGTGATGGAACTGCGCGTGATCGAGGACCCGACCTACGTCGCCTTCAACCCCGCGATGTTCCGGCTCGCCGTCGCGGCCGAGCGCCTGCTGCCGCCGGGCCTCGGCGTGCACATACTCGGAGACCTCATTCGCCGCTAGCTAGTCTTAAAGGTTCCATGCTCACCGCCTCCACGACGGTTCGGGAACGCCTCGATCTGCTCTTCAAGCAGCGGATCGTGATCTTCGACGGGTCGATGGGCGTGCTCCTGCAGCACAAGGGCCTGACCGAAGAGGACTTCCGCGGCGAGCGCCTCAAGGACCACCCGAAGCTCCTGCGCAACAACGTCGACGTGCTCAACCTCACGCGCCCCGAGGTCGTGCGCGACACGCACCTCGCCTACCTCGAGGCTGGCGCGGACATCGTCACCACGAACACCTTCACCGCCACGCCGGTCACGCAGCGCGACTACGGGCTCACCGACCTCGTGTACGAGATGAACAGGCGCGGCGCCGAGATCGCACGAGACGCCGCCGGCGGCTACGAGAACCGGTTCGTCGCCGGCTCGCTTGGACCGACCAACGTCACGCTCTCGCTCTCGCCCCGGGTCGACGATCCCTCCTACCGCGCGGTGACGTTCGACCAGCTTCGCGAGGGCTACGGCGAGGCGGCGCGCGGGCTGCGCGACGGCGGCGCGGACTTCCTCCTCGTCGAGACCATCTTCGACACGCTCAACGGAAAGGCCGCGATCATGGCCGCGCACGACGTCGCGCCCGAGCTGCCGCTCTTCCTCTCCCTCACCATCGTCGACCGCAGCGGCCGCAACCTCAGCGGCCAGACGGTCGAGGCATGGTGGACGTCCGTCGAGCACGCGCGGCCCTTCGCCGCCGGCATCAACTGCTCGCTCGGCGCGAGCGAGATGCGGCCCTACATCGCGGCGCTCTCGCGCGTCGCGCCCGTCTACGTCACCTGCTATCCGAACGCGGGCCTGCCCAACGCGATGGGCGGCTTCGACGAGAAGCCGAACATCACGAGCCGCCTCCTGCGCGAGTTCGCGGACGACGGGCTCCTCAATGCTGCCGGCGGCTGCTGCGGGACGACGCCCGAACACATCCGCCAGATCCGCGCCCTGATGGACGGCGTCCGACCGCGCACCGTGCCGGACGAGCCGAGGCGCACGCGCTTCAGCGGCCTCGAGCCATTTGAGATCGGCCCCAACACCGGCTTCGTCTCCATCGGCGAACGCACGAACGTCACGGGGTCGGCGCGCTTCCGCCGCCTCATCCAGAGCGACGACTACACCGGCGCTGTGGAGGTCGCGCTCGACCAGGTCCGCGGCGGCGCCAACCTCCTCGACGTGAACATGGACGCGGACCTCCTCGAGTCCGAGACCGCGATGACGCGCTTTCTCAACCTCATCGCGACCGAGCCTGAGATCGCACGCATCCCGATCATGGTCGACAGCTCGAAGTGGACGGTGCTCGAGGCGGGCCTCAAGTGCCTGCAGGGCAAGGGCGTCGCCAACTCCATCAGCCTTAAGGAGGGCGAGGACGCCTTCCTCGAGAAGGCTCGCCTGGTGCGCGAGTACGGCGCCGCCGCGGTGGTGATGGCGTTCGACGAGAAGGGCCAGGCCGACACGCTCGAGCGCAAGGTCGGCATCTGCGAGCGCGCCTACAGGCTGCTGCGCGACCGCCTCGACTTTCCGCCCGAGGACATCATCTTCGACCCCAACATCCTCGCCATCGCCACCGGCATCGAGGAGCACGCGCCCTACGCGCGCAACTTCATCGACGCGACGCGCGAGATCAAGAAGCGATGTCCCGGCGTGCGCATCTCGGGCGGCGTGTCGAACCTGTCGTTCTCGTTCCGCGGCAACGACCGGGTCCGCGAGGCGATGCACTCCGCGTTCCTCTACCACGCGATCCGCGCGGGCCTCGACATGGCCATCGTCAATGCCGGCCAGCTCGCGGTCTACGAGGACATCCCCAAGGACCTGCTCGAGCTCGTCGAGGACGTCATCTTCGACCGGCGGCCCGACGCGACCGAGCGCCTCGTGGAATTCGCGAAGACAGTGTCCGGCGCCGGCGCGAAGCGCGAGGAGGACCTGTCATGGCGCGAGAGCACCGTCGAGGAGCGCCTTGCGTATGCCGTTCTGCACGGCGAGGTCGCGTACATCGAGGCGGACGCCGAGGAGGCTCGCGTCAAGCTCGGCAAGCCGCTGCGCGTGATCGAGGGCCCGCTCATGGACGGCATGCGCGTGGTGGGCGACCTCTTCGGCGCGGGCAAGATGTTCCTGCCGCAGGTCGTGAAGAGCGCGCGCGCGATGAAGCGCGCCGTCGCCTACCTCGAGCCGTTCATGCTCGCCGAGAAAGAGGAGAGCGGCGTGCAGCGGGCGCGCGGCAGGCTGGTGCTCGCCACGGTGAAGGGCGACGTGCACGACATCGGCAAGAACATCGTCGGCGTGGTGCTCGGGTGCAACAACTACGAGGTGCACGACCTGGGCGTCATGGTGCCCGCGGAGAAGATCCTCGACACCGCGATCGAGCTCGGCGCCGACGCGGTCGGCCTCTCGGGCCTGATCACGCCTTCGCTCGACGAGATGGTCGACGTCGCCAAGGAGATGACGCGCCGCGGCTTCACCGTGCCGCTGCTCATCGGCGGCGCCACCACGTCGAAGCAGCACACCGCCGTGCGCATCGCGCCCGCGTACACCGGCTCGACGGTGCACGTCCTCGACGCCTCGCGCGTGATCGGCGTCGTCTCCGACCTGCTCGACGACACGCGCAGGCCCGTGTTCGATCGCGACAACCGCGCGCTGCAGGACAAGCTCCGGGCGCAGCACAGCTCCGCCCGGCGCGAGCTGATCTCCATCGAGGCGGCGCGCGAGGCGCGGGCGCGCTTCGAGTTCGACGAGCTGCCGAAACCGCCGTTCACCGGCGTGCGGACGATCGAGCCGGACCTGAAGACGCTGCGCGAGTACATCGACTGGACGTTCTTCTTCCACGCTTGGGAGCTGAAGGGCAAGTTCCCCGCGATCCTGAACGACCCGTCTCAAGGCGCGGCGGCGCGCGAACTATTCAGCCACGCCGAGGAGCTGCTCGACGAGATCCAGACCAAGGGCTGGCTGCAGGCGCGCGGCGTCTACGGTTTCTGGCCGGCGCGGTCCGTGGGCGATGACCTCGTACTCGACAACGGCGTCCGGTTCCCGATGCTGCGCCAGCAGGTCGAGCACGGCGACGACAAGCCGTACCTGTCGCTCGCCGACTTCGTCTCACCGGGCGCGGGCGACCACATCGGCGCGTTCGCGGTCACGGCGGGCCTCGGAGTGGACGAGCTCGCGGCGCGGTTCACGGCCGAGCACGACGACTACCACGCGATCATGGTCAAGGCGCTCGCGGACCGGCTGGCGGAGGCGTTCGCCGAGTACCTCCACGAGAAGGTGCGCCGCGACTGGTACGAGACGGGGCCGCCGCTCCCGAAGGAAGAGCTGATCCGCGAGAAGTACCGCGGCATCCGGCCGGCGTTCGGCTACCCCGCGTGCCCGGACCACACCGAGAAGCGAACGCTCTTCGACCTGCTCGACGCGCGCTCGATCGGGATGGAGCTCACCGAGTCCTGCGCCATGACGCCCACCGCCGCCGTCGCCGGCCTGTACTTCGCGCACCCGAAGTCGCGCTACTTCATGGTCGGGAAGATCGGGCGGGACCAGGTCGAGGACTACGCGCGCCGCAAGGAAATGCCGCTCTCCGAGATGGAACGCTGGCTGCGCCCGAACCTGGGCTACGAGGAGTAAAGGTTCCGACGCCGCGCGCCCTACGTGCGTCGGGCTTCTAGCAGTAACCCGAGAAGTTGTAGCAGGAGAAGAGCAGATCGCCCTTGTCGGAATCCGACAGGTTCTTCCAGATCGCGGGATGAACATAGAACCCATTTGAGTCGTAATACATTCGCCACGGCTCAGCTTCGGCCAGCGACTGCAATCCACTCAAGTTGAGCTTCGACGCGGTCGCGGCGGTGTAATACGTTCCGGCCGAAACCTCATCGTCAGTATTGCCGAATGTATCGGTGAAATCGCCATGCTCGTTAACGACGATTGTGCTTGCAGCCGGATACCAACCCCAAATTGCCTTTGCGGCGACAAGCGTGGTGCCCGATTCCTTGTTGAAGGAGTCAGCCTCGTCGAACACACTGTTTGGCTTGAAATCGATCGTAATGTCGCCTCCCGAAATCGTGACCTTGAGGTTGTCAAGATTCGCGTTCGGATCAAAGCTCTCGTTGTCACGCAGAGACTTCTCAACGTTCGCGGCTGTCAACAGATGCGGGTTCGAGCTCGGCGTCGGCGACGCCTGAGGCGACGGCGATTTTGACGGAGTCGGAGTTGGGGTTGGAGTCGGAGTCGGAGTCGGAGTTGGGGTCGGAGTCGGAGTCGGAGATGGCGACGGGGACGGCGAGGGCTTCGAACTCGGTGTGCCCTTTGGCGAACTCACGTCATGGGTCGGCGACGGAGACGCGCGAAACGCTACCGGGCTTGTGGTCGACGTCCCACTGGTCGCTATACCTACGCCGATCACGCTCAGCCAACCGAGGAGGGTTAGGGCCGCGACGATACCTTTAGTCCGAGGCTTCCACGTTGTCAGCAGCGTTAAGACAATTCCGACCGGAAAGCACAGGAAGTCGGCGATAACGGCGAGCCAACCGGGGACGCCCCCACGGGCGGGGCGTGTGGCTGGCAACGAAGGTGGCGCGCTGGGGGTCGATGGCGGTACGACTGCCGCTGGCGGGATGGAAGGCGGGCTGCTGTGATCGACCACGACATCGGCCGTTTGACCACCATGCGTGTCGCTCTGGTCCGTCGCTTCGCCCCCGCCCGTGGGCTGCGGGTCAGTCGCACCCGGGCCGTCCGCCGGAATTGGTGGTGCGCCGAAATCGTCCGCTTTCGATGTGTCAGGATGGCCTGCATCAGAAGTCGGCTCGACCTCGGCGTTAGGCTGGGTCGCAGCAGCTTGTTGCGGGGACGATGGCGCATTCACTGGCCCGTCCGCTGAAATCCATTGGCCGCCGTCCCATCGCCATTTGCCGTCGACCGAAATTGCCTTGATCCACTGGGAACCGTTCCACCACCACTGTCCGTCTGCAGAAAACTGTGGTTCGAGCGTCATGGCGCCGCCTCGGTGTGCTCAAGGGCCCATGTCATCCGGATCATTGAGCGCCAATGCTATCCGCCCGACAAGGAAATGATTAAGGTCGTTTGACGGGTCGATGAGGTGGTCGATGGTCACGCCGTTGCCGGCAGCCATCACCGGCTGCCCGGCCGCGGCGCGGATGTCGATGCCGGTGTGCAGCGAGACCGCGCCGTTGGCGCACGCGCGCCGGACGACGCCGTTGCAGGGCGCAACTGGCTGCCCAAAGCCGAGGCAGTGGGGCTCTCCAGGCCGCGAGGGGACGAAGACGTCGCATTGGCGGTCCGTTGGGCCGCGGGCACGGAGCCTGCGCGGCCGGTTCAAGCGACCGATCACGCGCGTACGTGAAGCCGGCGAGAACCTTCGCGATCACCGACGCGCCGCCTCGATGGCCTCCCACACGCGCATCGGATGCAGCGGCATGTCGATGTGCCGCACGCCGAGGTGTGACACCGCGTCGACGACGGCGTTCTGCACCGCGGGCGTCGACCCGATCGTCCCCGACTCGCCGATCCCCTTGGCGCCCAGCGGGTTCAGCGGCGTCGGAGTCTCCATCTCCACGACCGTGACGTCCGGGATCTCGCCGATCGTCGGGATGCCGTAGTCGACTAGGCTCGCGGTGAGCGGGTTGCCCTCGGCGTCGTAGACGAACTCCTCGTAGAGCGCCTGCGCCACGCCCTGCGCGACGCCGCCGTGGATCTGGGCCTCGACGAGCACGTGGTTCAGCACCGTGCCGCAGTCGTCGACGGCGACGTGGCGGACGAGGCGCGCATCGCCGGTCTCGACGTCCACCTCCACGACCGCGACGTGGCATCCGAACGGGAAGGTCTGGTCGCCCTGGTCGAACTCCGCGCTCGCCTCGAGCGGTCCGAGCTCGGCCCACGTCAGCGTCCTCGCGGGCACGCCCCTGACCCCGAAGCGGCCGCCGCCCAGGTGCTCGACGTCATCGCGCGCGGCCTCGAGCCGCCGCGCCGCCTCGTCCTTCGCCTTCTCGACGAGCTCGATGCTGACCTTGCGCACCGCGCTGCCGCCGAGCTGCAGCGACCGCGAGCCAGAGGACCCGAAGCCGGCGGCGACGGCCGCGGTGTCGCCCTGGACCACGGTGATCGACTCCGGCGAGACGCCGAGCAGAGCGGCGGCCAGCTGCGTGTACGCGGTCACGTGGCCCTGGCCCGAGGCCATCGTGCCGACGCTGATGGTCACCCGGCCTTCGGCGTCGACGCGCGCGTCCGCGGACTCCGACGTGTTGAGCACCGCGGTCATCTCCACGTAGCAGCAGATGCCGACGCCGAGCTGCACGCGGTCGCCGCGCTCGCGGCGCGCGGCCTGGTCGCGGCGCAGCGCCTCGTAGCCGGCGGCCTCGAGCGCCAGGTCGAGCGCCCGCTCGTAATCGCCCGAGTCATAGGTCGCGTAGGTCGAGGTCGTGTGCGGAAAGTCGCCGCGGATGAAGTTCAGGCGGCGCAGCTCGGCCGGGTCCATGCGCAGCTCCAGCGCCAGCATGTCCATCGCGCGCTCCACCATGGCGACCGCCTCGGGCCGGCCCGCGCCTCGATAGGCCGACATCACCGCCGTGTTGGTGAACACGCTGTGGCCCTTGAAGCGAACGCGCGGAATCGCGTAGACGCCCGACGACATCATCGCGGTGAGCACGAGCTGCGGCGGCGCGAGACCCGCGTACGCGCCGGCGTCGGAGATCGCGTTCGCCTCGAGCTCGACCAGCGTGCCGTCCTCCTTTGCGCTGAGGCTGACGTCGATCACCAACCCGCGGCCGTGCGTCATGGCGGTCATGTTCTCGGTCCGCTGCTCCGCCCAGCGCACGGGGCGGCCGAGCGCCATCGCGGCCGCCGCGATCACCGCCTGCTCGGGGTACACCATGAGCTTGGCGCCGAACGCTCCGCCCACGTCCGGGCTGATGACGCGCACGCGCGACTCCTCCAGCCCCAGGGATTCGGCGAGCGAGGCGCGCACGTTGAACGGCACCTGCGTCGACGTCCACACCGTGATGCCGCCCGCGCCGTCCGGCTGGGCTACGACCGCGCTGCACTCCATCGGCACCGGCGCGAGGCGCTGGTTCAGCATCCGCGTGGAAACGATCACGGTGCCCTCGCCGATCGCCTCCTCCTCTCCCAGATCGAACTCGAACGCGATGTTGTCGCCCTTGTCGGCGTGCACGAGCGGCGCCGAGGGATCCAGCGCCGCGGTCATGTCCACGAGCACCGGAAGCGGGTCGTAGTCGACAGCTACCGCGGCCGCCGCGTCGGCCGCCGCCTCGCGCGTCTCCGCGACGGCGACCGCCACCGCGTCGCCGACGAACTTCACCTCGTCGGAGCACAGGCGTGGGCGCGCCGTCTCGGACTCGAAATGGAGGTCCGCGGCGGTGAACACCCGCACCACACCCGGCAGCGCGGTGGCGGCGGTCGTGTCGACGCCCGTGATCCGCGCGTGCGCGAGGGGCGAGCGCACGAAAACCGCGTGCAGGCAGCCGTCGATGCGGACGTCATCCGTGTATCGGCCCTCGCCGCGAATCAGCCGCGGATCCTCGAGCCGGCGCACGAGGCCGCCGAGGGCCGCGTTCACTGCCATGCGGGCACAGTACTCCGCTAACTTGGGTTTCATGGTTGACGCCGCCGAGCGCCTGGGCGTGCAGGCCTCGTACATCGGGTATCGCGGCGACGTCGTCCAGGCGCCGCCCTCGAGCATCGACGCGATCGTCGGTGCGATGGAGGGGGACCAACCCCGAAGGATTTCCATTCCCGGTCGAGGGCCGCAGAGGTGCGCGGCCCCCCCGGAGCGCGCATGGGGATGGGCGGTGCAGGTCTACGCTGTCCGCTCGAACGAAAGCTGGGGCATCGGCGATTTCGCCGACCTCCGCGAGCTCGGGCGCTGGGCCGCGGGCGCCGGCGCGTCGGTGATGCTCATCAGCCCGCTCGGCGCGCAGCCGCCGACGCCGCACCAGGAGCCGTGCCCTTACTACGCGTCGTCGCGGCGATTCCTGAACGCCCTCTACGCCCGCGTCGAGGAGATACCCGGCGCCGAGCGATGCGCCGACGAGCTGCGGCCGCTTCGCGACCAGGCGCTCGCGCTCAACCGCGAACGCCACATCGACCACGACGTGGTGTTCCGCCTGAAGTTCGACGCTCTCGAGATCGTGCACGCCGCGAATCCCACCCCGGACGGCATGGCGGATTGGGCCGCCTCACAGGGGCAGGCCCTGCGCGACTTCGCTCGCTTTTCCGCTCTGACCGAGACCCACGGGCCCAACTGGCGCGAGTGGCCGTCGCACGCCGCGGCGGTCGACGAGCGGCGCGTCGCGTTCCACGAGTGGGTGCAGTTCCACCTGCACCGCCAGCTCGCCGGCGCGGCGGCGGAGATCGGGCTCATCGCGGACGTGCCCGTGGGCTTTTCGTCGGACGGCTTCGACGCCTGGCGCTGGCGAGACCTGATCGCGCCAGGCGTCCGCGTCGGCGCGCCGCCGGACCTCTTCTTCCCCGACGGGCAGGACTGGGGCATGCCCGCGTTCGACCCCTGGAAGCTCGCGGCGGCCGACTTCGCGCCCTTCCGCGACGCCATCGCCGCCGTCGCGGCGCACGCCCGCGGGCTCCGGCTCGACCACGTGATGTCGCTTTTCCGGCTGTTCTGGATGCCGGCCGGCACCACGCCGCACGAGGGGGCGTACGTGCGTTACCCGGCGCCGGCGCTCTTCAAGATCCTCGCCGCCGAGAGCGCGCGCACGAACACGTTCGTGATCGGCGAGGACCTCGGCCTCGTCGAGCCTTCGGTGCGCACCGAGATGCAGCGGCGTCGCGCCCTGGGCTACCGGCTCATGTGGTTCGAGGAGGCGCCGCTGGACCAGTGGCCGCAGGACTCGGTCGCCGCCATCGGCACGCATGACCTGCCCACGGTCGCCGGTATCTGGCGCCTCAGCGAGCCGGACCGCCGGCACCACCACCTGCGCCAGCGCCTGGTCGACGCGACGCACCTACCGGATGGCGCCGACCCGATCGAGGTCGCGGTGGCCGCGTACGGCCGACTCGCGACCGCGGGCTCGCGCATCGCCCTGGCCTCGCTCGAGGACGCGCTCGGCGTCGAGGAGCGGATCAACGTTCCCGGCACGACGAGCGAGTGGCCGAACTGGCGGCTGGCGCTTCCTTTCACGCTCGAGGACGTCACGCGCGCCGCCGGCCCGGCGCGCATCGCAGGCGTCATGAACGACGCGGGCCGGAAGTCGAAACAGGGTCGCTAGTAGCATTCAACCCGTGATCGCGAGCGCGGCGCGGCTGCAGGGAACCGACCTCGACTTTCACTCGCTGCGGTCGCTCCCGAAAGCCGGGCTCGCGGATCCGTCGACCCTGCCGGTCACGGTGAAGGTCCTCCTCGAAGGGCTCCTGCGCATGAACGCAGGCGGCGCGACGGCCGACGCCAACGTCGGCGCCCTAGCGGCATGGCCCGCTCCTGCGGCGAACGCCGAGCTGCCCTTCCTCCCAGCACGCGTCCTCATGCAGGACTTCACCGGCGTGCCCGCGGTGGTCGACCTCGCCGCCATGCGCTCGGCGATGCAGCGAGCCGGCAAGGACGCCGGGCGCGTCGACCCGCTGGTCCCGGTCGACCTCGTGATCGACCACTCCGTGCAGGTCGACTCGTTCGGCTTCCGCGACTCGTACACCCGCAACATCCAGAAGGAGATCGAGCGCAACCGCGAGCGCTACGCGCTCCTGCGCTGGGCGCAGCAGGCGTTCCACAACTTCTCGCTCGTGCCGCCGGGCATGGGGATCTGCCACCAGGTCAACCTCGAGCACATCGCGCGCGTCGTGCAGGTGCGCGAGATCGCCGGCCGCAAGGTCGCGATCCCGGACACCCTCATGGGCACCGACTCGCACACGACGATGGTCAACGGGCTCGGCGTCCTCGGCTGGGGCGTCGGCGGCATCGAGGCCGAGGCCGCGATGCTCGGGCAGCCCGCGTATCTCGCGCCGCCCATCGTCGTCGGCGTCCGCTTCTCCGGCGCGCTGCCGGCGGGCGCGACGGCGACCGACCTCGTGCTGACGCTCACCGAGATGCTCCGCAAGCACGGCGTCGTCGACAAGTTCGTCGAGTTCTGCGGCGACGGTCTGTCGACGCTTTCCGTGCCCGACCGCGCAACGCTCAGCAACATGTGCCCCGAGTACGGCGCCACGTCGGCGCTGTTCCCCGTCGACCAGCAGACGCTGCGCTACCTGGAGATCACGGGCCGGCCGCGCGACCTGATCGACCTGGTCGAGCGCTACACAAAGGAGCAGGGCCTCTTCCGCGTGGACGGGACGCAGGCTCCGCGCTTCACCGAGCTCCTGGAGCTCGACCTCGGGAAGGTCGAGCCGAGCGTCGCCGGACCGAAGCGTCCGCAGGACCGCGTGGCGCTACCGAACGTGTGGAACAGCTTCAACACCGTCTTCGCGCGGTCGCCGAAGCCCGAGCCCGACGCGATCTCGCGGCTCACCGAGGAGGGCGGGCCGATAGACGGGCGAACGTCGGTCGTCGTCGCGCACCAGCCGACCGCGAAGGTCGAGGACGGCTGCGTCGTCATCGCGGCGATCACGAGCTGCACGAACACGTCGAACCCGTCGGTAATGGTCGCGGCCGGGCTGCTGGCGAAGAAGGCGGTCGAGCGCGGCCTGAAGGTGAACCCGTACGTGAAGACCAGCCTCGCGCCGGGCTCGCGCGTGGTCACCGATTACCTGAACACCGCCGGCCTGATGGAGCCGCTCGAGAAGCTCGGCTTCTTCCTCGTGGGCTACGGCTGCACGACCTGCATCGGCAACTCAGGGCCGCTCGCGACGCCGGAGGTCGAGGCCGCCGTCGCGAGCGAGAACCTCAGCGTGGTCGCGGTGCTCTCGGGCAACCGGAACTTCGAGGCCCGCATCCACCCGCTCGTGAAGGCGAGCTACCTCGCATCGCCGCCGCTCGTCGTCGCGTACGCGCTCGCAGGCTCCGTCCACGTCGACCTGACGAAGGACCCCGTCGGCGAGGACGCAAACGGAAAGCCGGTGATGCTCAGCGAGCTGTGGCCCACGCAGGAAGAGGTGAACGCGGTCATCGCGAAGTGCGTGAAGCAGGAGATGTTCACGCGCGAGTACTCGCGGATCTTCGAAGGCGACGAGCACTGGAAGGAGATGGCGGCGCCGACCGGGCCTATCTTCGAGTGGGACCCCGAGTCGACCTACGTCAAGGACCCGCCCTACTTCGTGGGGTTCAGCGCTGACACCACCAAGCTGGCGGACGTCGACAACGCGCGCGTCCTGGCCGTGCTCGGCGACTCCGTGACCACCGACCACATCTCACCCGCCGGCGCGATCCCCGCGGAGAGCCCCGCGGGCAGGTACCTCATCGAGCACGGGGTCGAGCGGTTCGACTTCAACAGCTTCGGAGCGCGCCGCGGCAACCACGAAGTGATGATGCGCGGCACGTTCGGCAACATCCGGCTGCGCAACAAGCTCGTCGAGCGCGAGGGCTACTACACCGTCCATCTGCCGGACGGCGAGGAGACGACGATCTTCGAGGCTGCCGAGCGCTACCGCTCGGAGGCCACTCCCCTCATCGTCGTGGCGGGCAAGGAGTACGGGTCGGGCTCGTCGCGCGACTGGGCCGCGAAGGGCCCACTGCTGCTCGGCGTGCGCGCCGCGATCGCCGAGAGCTTCGAGCGCATCCACCGGTCGAACCTCGTCGGCATGGGCATCCTGCCGCTCGAGTTCAGGAAGGGTGAGAACCTGACCACGCTGGGACTCACCGGCCGCGAGAGCTATACGATCCGCGGTCTCGACGCGATCACGCCGGGCCAGGAGTTCGAGGTCGTCGCGGTCTCAGACGACGGGACGCGGACGAGCTTTCACGCAAAGGCGCGGGTCGACAACCAGACCGAGGTCCGCTACCTGCACCACGGCGGGATCCTCCCGCTCGTGCTGCGGGAACTTATGTCTTAAGCCGCGCTTACCTCGGCCGCCGTCTCGATCGGCAGCCGCCGCTCGGTCCCGCACTCGGGGCACTCGTAGAGCCCGACCACCGTGTCGGGACGCGACGAATCCGAGTGCAGGGTGCGCAGCTGCATCGGCACCCTGTCCTGGTGTTGCTCGCACTGCGGCGCGCCATCATGGGCCATGGCCAAAGAATAGACGGGATTGTTGGCGGAGCATTAGTGCCGCCCAGACAAGCTGCGACGGCATTAGCCTGTATGCGGGGCACACAGTAATCTCTCGGTGTGGGCGCGCGGAAGGCAATCGAGGAGGTCGCCGAGCCAAAACCGACCGTCCGCGCCGCGATGCGCTTCCGCGAATTCGCCGGCGCGACGCTCGTCGGCGGCGAGGCCGGCCTTGACCGCGCGATCGAGTGGGTGCGCCTGATGGAGACGCCCGAGCTGACCCCGCGGCCGGGCGACCTGGTCCTGACCACCGGCTTTCCGATCAAGGACGACAGGGCGGCGCAGATCCGCCTCATCGGACGCATCGCCGAGGCCGGCGGCGCGGGCGTCGTCGTGAAGCCGCATCCGTACCTGCGGAAGGTCGCGCCGGAGATGGTCACCGAGGCGGACCGCCTGAACGTGCCGCTGTTCACGGTCGGCGCCGACGTCCAGCTCATCGACATCATGTCGCCGCTGCTCGAGCGGATCATCAACGGCGAACACGTCCGCCTCAAGCAGTCGATCGAGATCCATCGCCGCTTCACCGAGCTCGTCCTCGACGGCAAGGGCGTGAACGAGATCTGCAAGACACTGGCCGACCTGCTCGAGAGCGCGGTGGTGATCGAGGACGCGAGCTTCCACCTCCTCGCGCACGCCGGCGGCACGGGCGACCCGCACCGCAAGGAGACGATCCAGCACCACGGCACGCCGCAGCGCGTCCTGTTCGATCCGCAGATCCAGCGCATGCTGCGCGAGATCGAGGCGCGCCGCGGTCCTATCAAGGTGCCCTCGATGCCGCACGTCGGGATGTCGCGCGAGCGGCTGATCGCACCGATCCTCGCGGCCAACCAGGTGCTCGGCTACATCTCCGTCCTGGACAACCCGCCGCACAGCGACGAGCTCGCCTTCCTCGCGCTCGAGCAGGCAGCGCTGGTCCTCGCGCTGTCGATCGCCAAGGAGCGCGAGCTCGCCGAGGTCGAGGGCCGCGTCCGCGGCGAGTTCCTCGGCGACCTGCTGTTCGGCACCTACGGCGACGACGCGGCCGCGCAGCGCCGCGCGCGGCACCTCGGCTACCCGCTGCACGGCAGCCACATCGTGATGCTCACCGACGTCGACAACTTCAGCGGCTTCGTGCGCGAGCGCCAGATCTCGGAGGACGCGATCCAGGCGCTGAAGCGCGAGTTCCTCCGGCGCGTCACCGCCGTCGTGCGCGGCGCGTACCCGCGGGCGCTCGTGCAGGGCCGCTCCGACAGCGTCGTGGCGCTGCTGCCGATCGGGCACGACGCAGCGGACCAGCAGGAACGGATGCACGCGCTCGGCTCGCAGGTGCAGCAGTCGATCGCGGAATGGAAGCCCGGCTTCACGGTGTCGGTCGGGTTCAGCGCGCCGGCTGACGCGCCGTCGGGCGTGCTGCCCGCCATGCGCGAGGTGACCTCGGTGCTCGATTCGCTCGCGCGCTTCAAGCGCTGGGGCCAGGTTGTCGCAGTGCCGGAGCTCGGTCTAACGGGTCTCCTCGCCGCGGTCGCCGACGAGAGGCTCACCGACTACGCGACACGCCTCCTCGGCCCGCTGGTCGAGCACGACCGCGCGCGCAACGGCAGCCTGGTGGCGACGCTGCGCGCGTATCTCGAAAGCGGCGAGCAGCAGCAGGCCGCCCACCGCCTGCGCGTGCACCCGAACACGCTGCGCTACCGACTCGACCGCATCCGCGAGATCAGCGGTGTCGACCTCGAGGACCCGGAGACGCGGCTCAACCTCGCGGTCGCCCTCAGGGTCCAGAACCTGCTCGGCATCTGAGCGGCGCCGCCAACAGAAAGGCGGTTCTTTTGTCGATCGCTCACTAGGCACCCGCGCCGCGACGCGGTAGTCTGCGGCGCAAGTGCCCCCCACCGTCGATCCATCACGTCTCCACTGGAGAGGGGACCTGCCGGAGGAACGTGCCGCGTGCGGCATGGGCTTCGTCGCGACGCCGGAGCTCGGCCACCGCGCCGTCGAGCTCGGGGTGGTCGCCCTCACCCGTCTCGCGCACCGGGGCGGACTCGACGCCGACGGCAAGAGCGGCGACGGCGCCGGCCTCCTCATCCAGGTCCCGCACCGCCTGCTCGGCGATGACGTCGCCGTCGTCGCCCTGTTCGAATGGGATGCCGGCGCGCGCGGCCTTGTCGAAGGCGTCTTCTCGAGCGCCGGACTGCGCGTCACGCGCTGGCGCAAGGTGCCGATCAACCCCTGGAGCCTCGGCAGCCACGCGATGCGGACGATGCCCGCGATGTGGCACGGCCTGGTCGCGCGGCCGGACCTCGACCCCGACGCGTGGGAGGCGCTGCTCTACGTCGCGCGGCGGAGAGCCGAGCGCACGGCGGCGGACCGGGGCGTGCGCATGTACATCCCGTCCTGCTCGAGCCGCACGCTCGTCTACAAGGGGCTGATGGCGGGCACGCGCCTCGCCGATTTCTACCTCGACCTCCAGGACCCAGCGACCGAGAGCAGGCTGGCGGTCTTCCACCAGCGCTACTCCACCAACACGATGCCCGACTGGCGGCTCGCGCAGCCGTTCCGCATGCTCGCGCACAACGGCGAGATCAACACCATCGGCGCCAACCGGGCGTGGATGCGCGCGCGCGAGGCCGAGCTCGACGCCGACCTTCGGGGATCCATCTGGCCCGAGGGCTCGGACTCGGCAAGCCTCGACAACGCGCTCGAGCTCCTCGTCCATCGCGGCTGGGAGACCTCCGAGGCGCTGATGAGCCTCGTCCCCGACGCGTGGGAGGGCCGCGGCGACATCCCCGCGCGCGTTCGCGACTTCTACCGGTACCAGTCCACGAAGTTCGAGCCGTGGGACGGGCCGGCGGCGCTCGCGTTCAGCGACGGGCGCGTCGTCGGCGCCGCGCTCGATCGCAACGGGCTGCGGCCGCTGCGCTGGCAGCGCGCGAAGGACGGCCTGGTCGCGGCGGCCTCGGAGGCCGGCGTCGTGACGATGGCGCCGCGAGACGTGCTCGAACGCGACCGCCTGGGTCCCGGCCAGATGCTCCTGGTCGACACGCGCGACGGCTCGGTGCTCCGCGACGGAGAGGCCAAGGAGCGCGCCGCGTCGCGGCACGAGTACGGGCTGCTCGCGGACCGCGCGCTCTCGATCGTCGAGCGCCGCCACGTCGAGCCTGACGCGCCGGAGGACGTCGCGCGGCTGCAGCGCCTGCACGGGTGGGGCGCCGAGGACGTGAAGATGGTCGTCGCCGCGATGGCCGAGACCGGCGCCGAACCGGTGTGGTCGATGGGCGACGACATCCCCATCGCGCCCCTCGGTCGCACGCCGCGCCGGCTTTACGGCTACCTGCGCCAGCGCTTTGCGCAGGTGACCAACCCGGCGATCGACCCGCTCCGCGAGAAGGCCGTCATGTCGCTGCGCACCCTCGTCGGCGCGCGGCGCCGGACGCTGCAGCCAGAGGGCGGCGCCGAGCAGGAGCTCGGGCGGGCGCACCACCCCGCTATCCCCGAGCATTCGCCGCTGCTCGAGCTGTCATCGCCCGTCCTCGGCGCGGCCGAGCTCGCGCGCGTCCTCGAACAGGCCCCTGTGCTCGACGCGACGTGCGACACGGCGTCGACGCTGGGCGATGAGCTCTCGCGCCTGTGCCGCGAGGCCGCTGCCATCGATGGCGTCGTCGTCCTCAGCGACCGCCGTGCCGAGCTCGACGCGACCCGAATGCCGATCCCGATGGCGCTGGCGGTCGGCGCGGTGCACGAGCACCTGCTGGAGACGGGCCGGCGGCTGCAGACCGACATCGTCGCGGTCGCGGGCGACGCGGTCGACGTCCATGACGTCGCGTGCCTGATCAGCGTCGGCGCGAGCGCGGTCCATCCGTACCTGGCCCTCGCCGCTGCCGGCGCGGAAGGTGAGCTGGCGTACCGCAAAGCGCTCGACGGCGGCCTGCTGAAGGTGATGGCGAAGATGGGCATCTCGTGCGTGGCGAGCTATCGCGGCGGCCACGTGCTCGAGGCGCTCGGGCTCGGCGCGGAGGTCATGCGCGCGTGCTTCCCCGCGATGCCGTCGCGCGTCGGTGGCGCGAACCTCGGCGACCTCGAGCGCGCGATGCGCGAGCGGCTGGCGGACGCCGCGACGCCGCTGCCAGACCACGGCCGCGTGCGTTTCCGCAAGGCGGGCGAGCACCACGCTTACAACCCGCTCGCGGTTCGCGCGGCGCAGAGGGCGGCCGAGAGTCGCGATCGCGAGGCGTATCTCGAATGGCAGCGGCTCACGCGCATGGAGGGACCGCAGGCGCTGCGCGACCTGCTGCACATCTCGCCGCTCGGCCCGGAGGTTCCGCTCGCGGACGTCGAGCCCGCGAGTGAGATCGCGAAGCGGTTCGTCAGCACCGCGATGTCGCTCGGCGCGCTGTCCCCCGAGGCGCACGAGGCGCTCGCCGTCGCGATGAACTCGATCGGCGCGCGCTCGAACTCCGGCGAGGGCGGCGAGGACCCCGACTCCTACATCGACGGGGCGGGCCCCCGGCGCGACAACCGCGTGAAGCAGGTCGCCTCGGCGCGGTTCGGGGTGACGCCGCAGTACCTGAAGCGCGCCGACGAGCTCGAGATCAAGATCGCCCAGGGCTCGAAACCCGGCGAGGGCGGCCAGCTCCCGGGAATGAAGGTGACGGACCTCATCGCGCGCCTGCGACACGCGCAGCCCGGGATGCAGCTCATCTCGCCCCCGCCCCACCACGACATCTATTCCATCGAGGACCTGGCGCAGCTGATCCACGACCTGAAGACCGTGAACCCCCGCGCGCGCATCGGCGTGAAGCTCGTGGCGGAGTCGGGGGTCGGCACCATCGCGGCCGGCGTGGTCAAGGCGCGCGCGGACTACGTGCTGATCTCCGGGCACGACGGCGGCACCGGCGCGTCGCCGTTGTCGTCCATCAAGAACGCGGGCGTGCCGTGGGAGCTCGGGCTGGCCGAGACGCAGCAGGTCCTCGTCGCGAACCGGCTGCGCGAGCGCGTGAGCCTGCGCACGGACGGCGGACTGCGGAGCGGCCGGGACATCGTGGTCGCCGCGCTGCTCGGGGCCGAGGAGTTCGGGTTCGGGACCGGCCTGCTGGTTGCCCTGGGCTGCGACATGGCCCGGCAGTGCCACCTCAACACGTGCCCCACCGGCATAGCGACGCAGCGGGACGACCTGCGCGCGAAGTTCGCGGGCCGCGCTGAGCACGTCGTGAATCACCTCACGCTGATCGCCGAGGACGTCCAGGAGCACCTCTCGCGGATGGGCGCGCGCTCGCTCGACGACGTGGTCGGCCGCGTGGAGCTGCTCACAGAGGGCGACGGCCGGCTCGACGCCGGCGAGGTTCTGCGCCCGACGGAGGCGGCGCGCCCGCGCAAGCGGCTGTGGGCGCGCAACGGCGAGGCGCCGCCGCCCGCCCCCGAAAGCGGCGCGATCGACAACTCGATGCGGACGGTCGGCGCGTCACTCCCGCGCGGCGAGGCGCGCCACTACACCGGCAGCGCCGGCCAGTCCTTCGGCGCGTTTCTCGACTCGGGCGTCGAGGTCACGCTCGAGGGCGAGGCGCAGGACTACGTCGGCAAGGGCATGGGCGGCGGCACGATCGCGATCCGCGCGCCGCGAGACGACGCCGCGGTCGAGCCGGTCCTGGCAGGCAACACGTGCGCATATGGGGCGACCGGCGGCCGCCTTTTCATCGCCGGGCGCGCGGGCGAGCGGTTCTGCGTGCGCAACTCGGGCGCCGCGGCCGTGGTCGAGGGCGCCGGCGACCATTTCTGCGAGTACATGACGGGCGGCGTCGCGGTGTCGCTCGGGCCGGTCGGCTGGAACGCCGGTGCCGGAATGACCGGCGGCACGGCGTACCTCCTCGAGTGGGGGCAGCTGAACGGCGACAGCGTCGTGGCGCGCGAGGTCCCGGCCGAGGACGAGGCCGAGCTTCGCGCGCTGATCGAGGAGCATCTCCGGCTGACCGGGTCGGAGCGGGCGCAGGAGCTGCTCACAGCCTGGCCGGCCGCGGTCCGGCGCTTCCGCCAGGTCGTCCCCGTCGCCGCTTCCGTGCCGGCGCCGGCGGTCGAAACGCAGCCGGCTCCGCTCGAGGAGGCGACGAAGCCGCTGGATTAGGCGTAGTTTGTGGCGATGGGGGATGCGAGCCGGCTGCTCGAGGTCGAGCGCCAGCTGGAGAGGTCGTTTGCCGCTGACGAGGCCGCGCTCGGCCACGGCGCGAGGGGCTCGATGCCTTCGGTGATGCTCTTCCACTTCGCGCACTGGCGCGAACGCCTTCGCGACGCGCTGGTCGCGTTCGAGGCCGGCAGTCGGTACGCGCAGCCGCACGACATCGACGACATGCCCGCGGCAGACGGCGAGGGGCTGGGCGATGCGGCCGCGCGCTCGGACTCGGTGCTGGGCGAGATGATCGAGCTGTCAGCCCGCCTGGGCGGGCGCTACTTCCAGTGGCCGCTCACGAGGACGTGCGGCGACGCGATCATGCGCAACAGCTACTTCCAGCCGCGTGTGCACCTCGCCGCGTACTGGCACGAGAACGGCGAGGGACGGCGCGCCCAGCAGCTGGTCGAGAACACCGCGCGCGAGCTGCGCGAGCTGTGGCCCGCGCCCATCATCCTGGGCGCCGGGCTCTACAACCTGGCGACCCTGCGGGTTGCGCAGGGCCGGTACGACGACGCGCTGGATCTCCTCGACGAGGTGCTGCCGATGCGCCCGGGGATCCGGACATGGCGCCGCTGAACGGCAACACGAGGTTCGACGCGCTCACCGCTCAGCTGTGAAATTCGGTCAGGCGCGCGGCTTCCTCGTCGACCTCTCTGCGCGCCGCGCGTGACAGCGGGCTGAACGGCTCGGCCAAGACGCGGCCCGCGACCAGCTTCCAGGTCCCGGCCACCGTTCCATCCACGAGAAAGGTGCCTACCGAGTGCGGCGTCTTCGTGTTGAAGACCAGCGGGCGGTGCTCCTCCGCCAGGACCTGCGCCTGCCGTGCATGTACGAGCAGCGTCGCGTCCCACACCGGCAGGAAGCGAACCGGTGCCGGCGTGCCGCCGTCCGGGATCGGCGCGGCCGGAAGGTCGACGAGCTCGCGGCCCGATTCGTCGCGATGGACGGCGACGCGCATTCGCCCGAGCGCCGCGCTCACCTCGCGCGGGTGCACGCCGGCCCACGTCGCGACGTCCTTGGCGCCCGCGGGGCCGAACCCGGACAGGTAGCGGTTGACGAGCAGCTCGACACCGAGCTCGGCGGTGGTCTGCGGCGGCCCGAGCCACTGCTCGGCGGTCGTCACCAGGTCCGCGCGGCGGCGGTCCCACGTGCCCGACGGCGGCACGCGCACGAGGTCGAGCCAGAGGGTGACGCCGTAGAAGAGCTGGTTGTTTGCGCCGATCGCCTGCTGGAGGTCGGGCGCTCGCATCGGTTCTCGCTCCAGCAGCTCGCGCGCACGCGTCGCCGCGCGTTCCACCTCGTCCGCGCCGGTCTTCATCAGCTTCAGGTAGTGCGAGCGCCGCGCCTCGCGAACGCCCAGCGCCATCGGCCAGTAGTCGCGCGCGGAGACGAGGTGGATCGTCGCGCGCATGAGCGTCGCCTGGACCACGCTCTTCCTCTCGAGCGCGGCCGTCAGGCTCTCGCGCTCGAAGTCGCGCAGGCGAGTCCACAGACCCACGTAGCCGGCGGGTGCGTACTGCATCTGGATGCCGCCGATCCGCTCGAGGGCGCGCGGGATCGAAAGGTCCGCTCTGTCGAGCAGCAGCTGGCGGGCGAGGACGGCGCGGTTGCGCTCTCTCGCCGTGACGACTCGCTGCGCGCTCAGATGCCGGCGGCCTCCCGAATGCGGTCGAGCACGCGCATGTTCGCGATGGTGTCCTCGAGCGGGAGCGCGACGGGTTTGCCCTCGAGGATCGAGTCGCCGAACGACTCGACCATCAGCTGGTACGGATCGTCCGGGTCGCGCCACGCGCTGAAGGGACGCTCGAGGACGCTGGTGCCGTCGCGCGCGACGACGATGAGCCGCTGGTCCTCGCCGGACTCGAAGCTGCACCAGGCGCTCGCGGTGGCGCCGCCGGCGAAGCGGAGCAGCGCCGCGGTGCTCATGTCCACCTGCGACTCGGCGTCGACGTGCGCCTGCGCGAGCACGACCTCGGGCTCGCCGAGAAGCCAGCGCGCGACGTTCACGGTGTAGCAGCCGACGTCGAGCAGCGCGCCGCCGCCGTGCTCCCTCTGCATCCGGTAGTTGGAACGGTCCTGCTCGTGGAACCCGAACGTCGAATGGACGTGCAGGATGTCCCTGCCGCGCATCGCCGCGACGAAGGCGCGCGCCCGCGGGTGAAACCGGTACATGAACGCCTCCATAAGCAGGCGCCCGGAGCGTGCCGAGGCCTCGGCCATGCGCTCCGCCTCGCCCGCGTTCATGCCCAGCGGCTTCTCGCACAGCACGTGCTTGCCGGCCTCGAAGCACCGGAGCGTCCACTCGAGGTGGAGGTCGTTGACGAGCGGGATGTAGACCGCGTCGACGTTGGGATCCGCCAGCACGGCGTCGTAATCCGCCGCCACGCGTGCGACCCGATGCTCTGCCGCGAAGGCCGTGGCCCGGCCGGCGTCGCGGCTCGCGACGCTGACCAGGCGCCCGTTGCGAGACGCCGCGATGGCCGGCGCGACCGCCCGGCCCGCGATCCACGCGGCGCCGAGGATGCCCCAGCCGAGCGTCCTCTCCTTATCTATATGTGGACGTCCAGGCGCACGCCGCCGCGCGCGATCGAATCGGTGGCCGCCTCCATCACGGCCACGGTGCGGCGCGATTCCTCGGGCAGCACGGCCAGCGGCTCGCCCCACGCGACGTGGTCGGCGAGGTTGCGGTAGAAGCCGCCGTCGTCGCGCGGCGCAAGCGTCAGCGTTTCCACGCCGGAGGCGGGCCGCGAGACGGTGACGATCGCGGGCTGCTCCGCCGGCGGGTCCGCGTCCGGCCGCCAGCTGCCCACGACCGCGCCCTCGGTGCCGAGCACGTACCACTTCGGCTTCAGCGCCGCGGCGATGTCGGACTGCATGAACGTCGCCTGCTGCCCGCCGTCGAAGGTGAGGTCGACGCGGACCTGGTCGGCGTTCGTGACGTCGTGCCAGACGCGCTTGTGCGCCACCGCCGACACGGCCGTGACCGCGCCGCCGAACAGCTGCAATACCCAGTCGAAGTAGTGCGAGCCCCAGTCGTAGATCATTCCGCCGGAGATCGGCTCGTGGCTGTGCCAGTAGTCGCACGGGTGTGAGAAGCCGCCTATGAACGACTCCATGTAGAACAGGTCGCCGATGCGCCCGGACTCGACGGTCTTGCGCAGCGCGATGTAGTCGGGGTCCCAGCGCCGGCTCTGGTAGACGGTGAGCACGCGGTGTGCGGTGCCGGCAGCGGCGATCATGCGGTCCACGTCGCGCGTGGTGATCGCGAAGGGCTTCTCGCACACGACGTGCTTGCCGGCGCGAAGCGCCGCGACGACGGGGTCCGCGTGGTGGCTCGGCGGGGTGCCGACGATGACGAGCCCCACGTCCGGGTCGGCGAGCATCGATTCGAGCGAGTCGTGGGTCGCGACGTGGAGCTCGCGCGCGGCCAGCTCCCGGCGCGCCGGCGACAGGTCCGCGACCGCCCGCACCTGCATCCCGGCCGTACCGTCGATCGCGGCCGCGTGCTGCTTCGCGATCGCGCCGTAGCCGAGGAGGCCCACGCCGATCGGGGGCGCGGGCGCCACGCCGGCCGCCATCAGCACGGCGCGGTGGACGAGCTTCTGGACGTCCTCGCTCGCGTATGCCTCCGGCCCGTGCCCGAGTCCGATGTGCACCACGCGGCCGTCGCCGTGCCGCCGCTCGTACGCGACGACCTGCTCGGTGAACTGCCAGCTCGCGCGCATCAGCAGCGCCGCGTCCGCCGGCGGCGCCTCGGAGAGGAAGAGCTCGTCGCGGAGCCGCAGCTCGGGCGCGAGCCTGTCCGTCAGGGGATGCGGCGCCGTCCGCACGACGAGCTCGGTCGCGGGCCCGCGACCACCCGGCGTCCAGCCGGCGAGGGCGGCGATTGGTTCGACCGGCGCCCACGTCGCGAGCGTGCCGTGCAGAAGGACCAGGCCGCCGCCCGCGCGCACGAAGCCGTCGAGCGCTCGCGCCTCGTCCGGCGTGGGCGGCTCGTCAGACGCGGCGATCAGAACCGCCGCGTCGCCGGGAACGGCGCGGTCGATGCGCTCGAGCGCGAAGTGGTGCGTGCGCTCGAGCGCGTGGAGCAGCGGCCGGGCGAGAGCCTCGTAGTCGTGCTCGCGCCCAGCGAGCAGGACGCGGACGCGCAACCTCTCCCGCGCCATCGCCGAAAGATGCTACGCGGCTATGGCGCGCAGCACCTTGCGGGTGAGCTCGGCCGCGCGCTGCCACGTGAAGCCGGCGGCGCGATCCCTGCCCGCGGCGGCGAGGCGCGCGCGGAGGGCGGAGTCGTCGAGCAGCGTCCGGAGGCCGCCGGCTATCTCCTCGACGTTCTCGGGATCGACGAAGACCGCCGCCCCGTCCGCGAGCTCGGGCATGGCGCCGACGTTCCCGGCGACCGCCGGTAAACCGCGCGTCATCGCCTCCAGCAGCGGCAGCCCGAAACCCTCGTACAGGCTCGGGAAAGCCAGCACAGAGGCGGCATCGTAGAGCGCACCGAGCGTCGCGTCGTCGACGTGGCCGAGGTAGCGGACGCCGGGCTCGGCCTGGATCCGGTCGAGCGTGTCGCCGTAGGCCCATCCCGGCCGGCCGGCGATGACGAGCGGCGGCGCGTCCCCGCTCGAGCGGAGGGCGCGGTACGCGGCGAGCAGGCGCGGGTAGTTCTTGCGCGGCTCGATCGTGCCGACGGCGAGGATGAAGCCCGGTTCGAGGCCCTCGGGGAGGCGGCTCGTCGCGACCGGCGGCGTGTAGCCGAGGGGCACGACGCTCACCCGCGAGTCGAGGCCGCGCACGGGGTAGAAGTCGAGCAGGTCGCGGCGGGTGCGCTCGGAGATGACCAGCACGGCGGCCGCCTGCTCCAGCGCCGGGCGCAGGATCGAGCCGAGGTACAGGCGCTGCTGCCAGGGCACCTCGGCCGGGCGGAGGCGGAAGGCGAGGTCGTAGACGAAGATGGCGGCCGGCGGGGCCCCGGCGCGGCGGCGCGGCGGGCTCGGCCAGTACGGATAGAGGATGGCGGCGGCTCCCACCTCCGTCTCCACGACGGGAAGCCAGCGCAGCTTGACCGCGACCTCGTGCCGGTAGGGCGAGAGCACGGCCTCGCAGTCGAGGTCGCGGAGGCTCGGCGGGCGCTCGCGGCTGCACAGGAGGGTGTAGTCGTCGCCGTCGCGGTCCGAGACCAGGGCGTTGGTCAGCTCGGTGGCGACGGTGACCATCCCGACGCGGGGGCGCCAGCACGCCGTGACGTCGATCGCGAACCTGGGCATCGAGGTGACTCTATTGAAGCTGGCGCTCGACATGCGGCCCCGATCGGTGTAGCGTATTTTTAGACGTTCGCACCAGGCCCGAGTTCAACCCACCTACCCCTCCCTCCTTTCTGGGGAGCCTCCGTCCTCGTGGCGGGGGCTCCCATAACCTCTCCCGCGAAGCGGGAGAGGATGACCCGGAGGCGCAGCGTCCCGAGGGCAAACACGGTTGTATACCCCTCGCCCGCCTGTGGCGGGAGAGGGTGTCCCGGCCGCGAAGCGGCCCGGACGGGTGAGGGCAAACAGGCCTGAAGGATGTCGCGGACGCCCGGGGTCTAGGCCTAGGACTGCACCGACCGGATCGCGAAGACGCAGTCGTACGTGCCGGTGACGCACCCGCACTCGACCTCCTCGACGTACCAGTCGTTGGCGAGGCCCGCCCAGCGCAGGATCGACTCGATGTTCGCGACCCAGAAGTGGCACGACTTCACGGCCTTGATCCGGCCGAGCGCGAACATGTTCGAGAAGTTGACGATCCAGAACTGGTCCTCGTCGACCTGCAGCCACGCGTGCGTGTGCTCGCCCCGCACGCTGTCCATCGACTCGGTGAAGGCCTTCACGACGCTCGCGAGCTTCCGCTGCCTCCCGGGCACCAGGCGCCGCATCCCGCCGAGCCCGTGCTTGCCGTCCGAGATCCAGCGCTCGGCGGCGCGCCGGCCCCACGACCTGATGCGGTCCTCGGCCTCGGCGCCGTACACGACCTCGAACGCCTCGTTGAGCCGGCTCAGGTAGTCGACCGGCGTGCCGAGCTGGTCGTCGTTCGGCGGGTCCTGCTCGAGATACTGCGCGAACCCGGCGGTGTAGGCGAACTCCTGCCAGCGCTCGTGGGTCACCTCGCGGGCGACGTGAAGCATGTTTGCCATGTACGAGTTGAGGATGAAGCGCCCGTGCGCGCGCGACGGCTTCACCCCCATCAGCTCGAGCGTGCGCACAGCCGACGACGAGCCGGAACCTGAGCTCGGCGGCGGCGGCGGTGGCGATCCGTGCAGCGTCGCCGGCACGCGCTGCATCGGCGGCAGCGGCTGCACGGGCGCGGGCCCGACACCGCCAACCCCGACCGCGGCTCCGGCGGGAGTCGCCACCGCGGCCGCCACGCCGGCGGGCGCCGGAGGCACGGTCGCGCGCGCAGCGGACACGGGTGGCGCGGTGGCGGCGGGCGACGGCGGGACCGTCGCGGTCGCCGGCGAGCCGGGCCGGCGCTGCGGCAGCTTGGCCATCTGGCCGAGCAGGTCGCGGACCGACTGCGGCCGCTCGTTCGGATCCTTCGCGAGCACCCTCGCCAGGAGCTGGTCCAGCTCGTCCGGAAGGTTCGGGTTGATCCCGACCGCGGACGGGATCGGGGAGTTAACCGTGGCGTACGCGACCTCCATCCGGTTCGCTCCCGTGTAGGGCAGCCGGCCGGTGAGCATCTCGAACGTGAGCACGCCCAGCGCGTAGATGTCGGCGCGCCGGTCGACGTCGTGGCCCATGACCTGCTCCGGCGCCATGTAACCGGGCGTCCCGATCGCAAGCCCGATCGTCGTCAGGTGCGTCGGCTGGCCGGCGCCGCGCGCGAGCCCGAAGTCCGCGAGGAGCGCTCGCCCGTCCGAGTGGATCAGCACGTTCGTCGGCTTGAGGTCGCGGTGAACGATGCCGGCGTCGTGCGCGTGCTGCAGCGCGTCGCCGATCTCGCGCAGGTAGCGCCACGCCGAAAGAGTGTCGAGCGGTCCGCGCTTGAGGATGTCGCGGAGGGTGCCTCCCCGCACCAGCGGCATCGTCAGGTACGCGATGCCGTCGGTCGTCTCGAAGTCGTAGATCGTGAGGATGTTCGGGTGGTCGAGCTTGGCGAGCGTCTTGGCCTCGGCCTCGAACCGCTTGACGAAGCCGTCGTCCTCGAGCAATTCCTGCGACAGGGCCTTCAGCGCCACCTCGCGGCCGAGCGGCTGCTGCACCGCGCGGTACACGACCGCCATGCCGCCGCCGCCGAGGCGCTCGACGATCTCGTACGAGCCGAGCCTGGTGCCGGTGAGGTCCTTCACTGCGGTCGCGTCGACGAGACGTGGCCCGCGAGACGGTCGACCACGCCCGTCAGCTCCGTGAGCTTGAAAGGCTTGCTCAGCACGTCATCCGCGCCTGCGGCGAGAAAGCGCTCGCGGTCGCTCGCCATCGAATGCGCGCTGGCGATCACGATCATCATGCCCGGCTTCTGCGTCTTGATCTGGCGCATCGCCTCGAGCCCATCCATCCCCGGCATGGCGACGTCCATGAGGATCATGTCGGGCGAGTTCGCGAGCGCGAGGTTCACGGCCTCCTGGCCGTCGGACGCCGTCAGGACCCGGTGGCCCGCCTTCTCGAGCACGCGCCGGCACAGCCGCTGCGCGACCTCATTGTCGTCCGCGACCAGGACCGTGTAGTGCGCCGCGCCCGGCGCCGGCTCAGGCATGCCGGAGCTGCATCGCCGGCGTCACCACCGCAGCCGCGAGCGGAACCGTGAAGTGGAATGCCGAGCCGTGGCCGACCGCGCTCTCGACCCAGATCTTGCCGCCGTGCATCTCGACGATCTGCTTAACGATCGTCAGCCCCAGCCCGGTCCCGGCGATGGCGGTGGCCGCGCCGGTGCGCACGCGGCGGAAGCGCTCGAAGACGTGCGCGATCTCGTCAGGCGGAATGCCGAGCCCGGTGTCCGAGACGGTGATGAGCGCGTACTCGCCCTCGGCGCGGCTGGAGAGCGTCACCGTGCCGCCCTCCGGCGAGTATTTCACGGCGTTGTTGACGAGGTTGCTCACGACCTGCACGAGCCGGTCGCGGTCGCCGGTCACGATGGGCAGCCGCGGGTCGAGCTCGGGCTTGAACTCCACGTTCGTCGACGTCGCCGCGCGCGCGATCGCGTCGGTGAGAACCTCGTTGATGTCGACGTCGGCCATGCGGAAGATCATCCGGCCGGACTCCATGCGATCGAGGTCGAGCATGTCGCCGATCAGCCTGTTCACGCGCTCGGCGTCGTTGAAGATGTAACCGCCGTATGCACGGAGCTCATCGGGCTCGAGGCCGCCGTCGCGGATGAGCTCGCTGAAGCCCTGGATTCCGGTGAGCGCGGTGCGGAACTCGTGCGAGACGATGGAGAGGAACTCGGTCTTCGTCCGGTCGAGCTTCTCGAGGTCGGCATTCGCGCTCTTCTGCGCCTCGAGCGCCTCTGCGACCCTGTCCTGCGCGTCGCGCACGCGGGTCACGTCCTCGAGGATCACGAGCACGTGTCCCGAGCGGCCGTGGTCGTCGGGGATCGACGTGGCCGTCACCTGGAGCCAGAGCCACCGCCCGCCCCCGGTCGCCGCGCGCACCTGCACCGAGTCGCCGGCGCTCATCCCAGCAAGCAGCGGCGCAACGCGCGCACGCGCAGCGGCCTGGTCGTACGAACGAAGCAGGTCGGGCCACACCTGGCCCCGCAGCGTGGGCAGGTCGTGCTCGAGCATCTGCAGCAGCGCCGTGTTCGCCTCCACGAGCTCGCCCTCGGCGCTGATGCGCGCGATGCCCATCGGCGCGCGCTCGAAGATCGCGCGGTGGTCCGCTTCGCTGCGCAGCAGCGCCTCGGCGGTCTCTGCGCGCTGCATGAACTGGCCGATCTCGGAGCCTGCGGTCGCGAGCATCGTCATAACGTCGTCACGCTGGTCCTCGGCCTGCTCCGCGAAGAGGGCGATCACGGCCGTCGCCCCGACCGGGAAGGCCAGCACTCCGTTCAACCCGCCGCGCCGCGCCGCCATGACGAGCGCGGGGTACGTCTGCGGCGTGATCGTGCGGTCGACCGCGGGGAGCCCTGACTGGCGCGCGCGGCCGAACGCCCCCTCGGCTGCGGAGACTACGGCGGCCTGGCATTCGCGCTCGAACTCGGCAAGGCGGTCGCCCTCCCGGCGCCACGCGTTGCGGAGGCGGAACGCGCCCTGCTCGTCGAGCGTCCACAGCTGCGCCGCGTCCCACCTGAGCTCGGTCGCAAGCGACGCGAGGATGGACGGTGCGGCCTGGTCGATCGTGGCGCTCGTCGCCGCGGCGTGGCGGACGGCGGCGAGCGCGTCGCGCACGTGCTCCGCGCGCTTGGCCTCGGTCACGTCCCTCTCCTCGACGAGGAACATCGGCCCGGCGCCGTTCGCGGGCACGGAGGAGATGGCGATCCTCACCGGGAAGGCGCTGCCGTCGGGCCGCACCTGCACGCTGTCGGCCTCGAACCGCGAGCCTGCCTTCACCGAGTCGAGGGCGCCTGTGATCGCCGGCTGCGCATCGGCGGACGTGACCGCGGCGAGCGTCGTCTCCTGCAGGTCGAGTTCCGTGCTGCCAAGGATCCCGGCGAGCGCGTCGTTGACGCGAAGCCAGCGCCCGTTCGCGTCGACCAGCCCGAGCCCGACCTCGGTCCCGTCGACCGACATGCGCAGCAGCGACTCCCGCCGCTCGACCTCGGCGGCATGGCGCTCCGCCTCGGCGGCGGACGCCTCGGCGCGGCGATTCAGGACGTAGACCGTGACCGCGACCCCGCCCAGGAGCACGAGGAGCGCTGCGGCCACGCCGGGCGTGAGGCCGCCGGGCCAGATCATGCCGAGCACGACCGCGGCCAGCCCGTAAAGGGCCACGACGCCGGCGCTGATCAGGGGTGTGAGGCGACGTGCCCGGTCCCCGCTGCCACCGCCGACAACTTCGGGGTCGCGATGCGGCGGGGTTCCTGGCGACACCGTCCCCTCACCCCCCCTGGCGGGGTACTCGGTGTGCAGGGTTCGAATTTTAGGTTCGCGGGGTGGGTCCTGAGCCCCACTTGACGCGATCGTGTGAAGCGCTTGTTAAGCTGCCCCGCGACGCCCTCGTGACCCCGACGAACTCGCCGCTGCTGACCCCGGGCCTTAGCCGCCGCGTCTACCCGTTCGTCGGCCTGGCCATCGTGGGGATCACCACCGTCGAGGGCTTCGGGGCGATCACGGAGAGCCTGCCGCTCCTCGGCGCGGTGCTCGTCGGCGGCCTCCTGGCGATCGCCCCCGTCGTGCCCGACCGGTTCCTGCCGTCGGGCCGGCCCGCCGCCGCGGCGCCGGTGGCGCTCGGCTTCGCGCTCGCGGCCTACCCGCTGTGGGCGAACGGCGACCCCAGCGGCATCGTCGCCACCGTGCTGCTCATGCTCATCGGCTGCTCGCTCATCCTCGTGCCCTGGGAGCGGGTGCCGCGCCGGCTCCACGCCGCGGCGCCGATCGGCGGCCTGGTCGTGGCGATGGTCGTCGAGGCGAACTACGGGTCCAGCGTGCTGCACGCCTTCCCGTACGTGCTCCTGCCGCTCCTGTTCCTCGCCCTTTACTACAGCGACGTCGAGTTCGTAATCGGCGCCGTCCTGGCGGTGGCGAACGTCGCGGTGGTCGCGATCACCAACCCGAACGCGCCGGACACCGGCCTCGCGCTGCTGGCGGCGCTGACGCTCGTCGCGCTCGGCCTGCTCGTCCGCCGGGTCGTAGCAGATGTCGCGTCCGCCGAGACGGCGAAGACGGAGCTGCTCGCCAACCTCGCCCAGCGCAACCAGCAGTTGCAGGAGATGACGCGGATGAAGTCGGAGTTTCTCGCGACCATGAGCCACGAGATCCGAACCCCGATGAACGGCGTCATCGGCATGACCGGGCTGCTGCTCGGCACCGACCTCGACGAGGAGCAGCGCGATTACGTCGAGACGATCAGGACCTCGGGCGACGGGCTCCTCGAGATCATCAACGACATCCTCGACTTCTCGAAGATCGAGGCCGGGCGCGTGCGGATGGAGTCGATCGACTTCAGCCCGAAGAACGTGACCGAGGAGGCGGTCGAGCTCTTCGCCGAGGCGGCCGCTAACAAGGGCATCGAGCTGATCGTCGATGTCGAGCCCGACCTTCCCGCCGTCGTGGTCGGCGATCCCGGGCGCCTGCGCCAGGTTCTGCTCAACCTGGTCGGCAACGCGGTGAAGTTCACCGACTCGGGCGAGATCGTCGTGCACGCCGAGCGGTTGCCGCCGCGCGGGCCCGGCGTCGGCCTGCGCTTCGAGGTCTCGGACACGGGCATCGGCTTGAGCGAGGAGGACACGACGCGCATCTTCGCGACGTACTCGCAGGTCGACAGCTCGACGACCCGGAGGCACGGCGGGACGGGCCTCGGCCTCGCGATCGCCCGGATGATCACGCAGCTGATGGGCGGAGAGATCGGCGTGGAGAGCGAGAGTGGCGCGGGGAGCAAGTTCTGGTTCACGGCGTTCTTCCGCGAGTCGGACGGCACGGCGGTGGCGGTGCAGGCGCCCAAGGACCTCACGGGCACGGCGGTAGCGATCATCGACGACAACCGGACCAACCGCACGATCCTCGAGCGCTACCTCGAGTCGTGGGGCATGGCTCAGACGAGCTTCGAGGGTGGCGCGCCCGCGCTGGCCGCGATGCGCGGCGCCGCGGCGCGCGACCAGCCGTTCGACATCGCGATCGTCGACATGATGATGCCGGGCATGGATGGCGCCGGCGTTGCGGCGGCCATCCGCGGCGACGAGTCGCTGAAGGACATGGTGGTCGTGCTGCTCACGTCGGCGGGACATTCGGAGACGCCCGTGCCCGGAGTCGACATCGAGCTCGTCAAACCGGTGCGGCCGTCGCAGCTGTTCGACGCGCTGCACACGCTGCTCGCGTCACGGCCCGAACGGGTGCGGCCGGAGGAGCCGGGCGAGCCGGCGCGCCGTCCTGCGAGCGGCGCGCGCGTGCTCATCGTCGAGGACAACGCCGCGAACCTGAAGGTGGCGGTGCGGATGGTGGAGCGGCTGGGTTATCGCGCGGACACGGCGGGGAACGGCGACGAGGCCGTGAAGGTGCTGCGGACGGTGCACTACGACGCGGTGCTCATGGACTGCCAGATGCCGGAGATGGATGGGTACGAGGCGACGCGGCAGATCCGGCGCGAGGAGACGCAGCGCACGCCGATCATCGCGATGACGGCGAGCGCGATGGCGGGGGACCGGGAGCGGTGCCTCGCGGCGGGGATGGACGACTACGTCTCGAAGCCGATCAAGCTGCACATCGTTGCGGCGGTGCTGCAGAGGTGGCTCGGGGCGGGGGAACACGCGCCTGTCGCGGAGGCCATAACCCCGCCCTAGGGGACCTTTCTCTCTAGGTCGGGGTCCAGTTACGGCGCAGGGCCAGGACCGTCACGTCGTCCGACAGCTCCCGGTCGCGCGCGCCGTGCGTGAGGAGGTTGACCAGGTCCTGCGCGGACTCGGCTCGGCGCACGTCTGCCGGCAGCAGCACGTCGCGCACCGCGAGGTCCGGGCGGAGGTCGAGCAGCCCGTCCGAGAAGACGAGCAGCGTGTCGCCAGGCTTCAGGTTCGCGTAGCCGATCTTGAACTCCGGCTCGGGGAACATTCCGATCGGCGCGCCCCGCAGCGAGAGGTTCTCCTGGCCGGTGCTGCCGCGGAGAACCCGCGCGTGGCCGTGCCCGGCGTCGATGTAGTGCAGGTCCCCGGAGGCGAGGCCGAAGATGCCGTGGAAGACGGTGACGAAGGCCTCGTTGACCTCGAGGGGCGCCTCCATCACGCGCGCCGCCAGGCGCACCGACTGCGCGAGGTCCTCGAGCTGCGCCGACGCGCGCAGCGCGGCGCGCACCGTGGCCATCATCATCGCGGCGGGCAGGCCCTTCCCCATCACGTCCCCGAGCGTCACCGCGATCCGCTCGTCATCGGGCTGGTACCAGTCGTAGAAGTCGCCGCTGATCTCCCTCGCCGGCGTGAAGTGCGCCGCGACCTCGAAGCTCTCCGTCACCAGGGGCGAGCGGGGCAGCATCCCCTCCTGGATGTGGGCCGCCGTCGCCATCTGCTGCGCGCGCTCGGCGACCATCGTCTCCAGCCGGTGGAGGTTCGCCTTGTACTCCATCTCGAGCGTGCGCCGGCGGAGCGCGTTGAACACGGCGAGGTAGAGCTCGGTTGATCCGATCGGCTTGACGTAGTACGCGTGCGCGCCGTGCTCGACCGCCGCCTTGCCGAGGTCCGGGTCGTCGATGCCCGAGATCATCACCACGGCCACGTCCGGCTTCAGCGCGCGCAGCTCCCCGAGCAGCCCGTAGCCCGACTCGTCCGGCAGGCGCACGTCGAGGAGCACCACGTCGTACTCGCGAGAGCCCATCAGCTGCCGCGCCTCCGCGCCCGAGAACGCCATGTCGGCCTCCAGGCCGCGGCTCTTCAGCATGCGCGCCATCGATTTCGCGAGGGCTTCCTCGTCCTCGACGATCAGGAGATGCGGCTGCGTGTCGGCCGTCATTGCGTGCGCTGAAGTTTAAGGAGGGTGTACCGCGGGCTCTCCCGTGTAGGCTCTCTGCCCGAGGGGTTCATGAGTCTCGAGGTTCAGACGCGCAAGACGGACGGCGGGGTCACCGTGGTGATGCCTTCCGGTCGCCTGGACGTCGCCGGGGCGCCGGCCCTCAAGCAGGTCATCGGCGACGCCGTCCGCGACGACGGTACGCCGCGCCTCGTCATCGACATGGAGGGAGTCAGCTTCGTCGACAGCACCGGGCTCGGCTCGGTGATCGCCGCACTGAAGCTCGTGCGCGGGTCCAAGGGCGACCTCAGGCTCGCGGCGCCGAACCAGCAGGTGCGCGTCGTGCTCGAGCTCACGACGCTGGACCGCGTGTTCGCCTACTACCCCACCGTCGAGGACGCACTTACTGACTTCTGATTTTTCCGAACCCTTCGAATTTCACGCCGCATTAACGGAGCTCGACGGCGCGCTTGACATCCTGCACGAGTCGGTCGGCCGGCTGCGCGGGCGCGGCGGGCTGGACGAGACCAACCTGATGCTCTTCGAAAGCGCCCTCGCCGAGATCGGCGCGAACGCGCTGACGCACGGCCGGCCCGACGAGCCCGGCGCCGCGGTCGAGTACGTGCTGCACCTCGAAGGAAGGACCGCGACGGCAACGTTCATCGACCGCGGACCGCCCGTTCATAATCACCTCGCTCGCCCCATGCCGGAGCCGACCAGCGAGACCGGGCGCGGCCTTGCGATCGCCCGCCAGGTGCTCGATGAGCTTGGCTATGAGCGTGACGGCGAGATCAACAAATGGCGACTGGTGAAGCGCCTCTGAGCGCCGACGGCGAAAGGGTGGTGGCGTCGCGCGAGCTCGTGCATGAGCTGCGCAATCTTCTGGCCGTCGTCGTGAACTACTGCGAGCTGATCACCGACGAGATGGGCGACCCGGCGTCGATCAAGGCGGACCTCCAGGAGATCCGGACCGCCGCCGAGCGTGCGCTCGATCTCACCGACCGCATCCCGGTCCCCCCGAAGGTCGACACAGGCGAATCCGCGCCGGACGCTTGATGGCGTTGAAAGACGAACCGGCTTCCAGGACCGGCCGCCGGAGCAAGAGGGGCGACCAGCAGGTCGTCCTCATCGTGGACGACGAGCCGCAGGTCGTGCAGCTCCTGAAGCGAGTGCTCGAGAGGGCGGGCTTCGAGACCGTGTCGGTGTCCGACGGCCGCGCGGCGCACGAGGCCGCGGTCGACTGGCGGCCGGACATCATCCTGCTCGACCTGATGCTCGGCCCGGTGACCGGCGACCAGGTGCTCGCGGAGCTGCGCAAGGACTTCCGCACCCGGCTCATCCCCGTCGTCTTCCTCACCGTCCGCAGCTCGATCAAGGACAAGGTCGAGCACCTGATGGCCGGCGCGGACGACTACGTCACCAAGCCGTTCATCGGCGAGGAGCTCGTCGCACGGCTGCGCGCGGTGATCATGCGCGCGACGACGACGCGCGAGCTCAGCCCGCTCACAGGCATGAGCGGCAACTCGGACATCCTCCGCGAGATCTCCGAGCGGCTGCGCATGCACGAGGACTTCGCCGTCCTCTACCCCGACATCGACAACTTCAAGAGCTACAACGACCACTACGGCTTCATCCGCGGCGACGACGTCATCAAGACGCTCGCCGCGATCATCCTGGAGGTCCTCGAAGAGAACTACTCGCCGGCCCATTTCGCCGGGCACGTCGGCGGCGACGACTTCGTGATCCTCACCGAACCAGGCCGCGCCGAGGAGGTGGCGGCGGAGATCACGAAGCGTTTCGACGAAGCGATGCCAGGGCTCTACGACGCGGCGGACCGGCAGCGCGGGTGGATCGAGTCCGAGGACCGCACCGGCAACAAGCACCACACCAGCCTCGTGTCGCTCTCGACCGGCATCGTCATCGCGAAGCCGGGCGCCTTCGGCAGCGCGCCGGCGCTCGCGTCGCGAGCCGCGGAGGTGAAGGGCGTTGCGAAGCGGATTCCCGGTTCCAAGTGGGTCGTCGACCGCCGCCGTCCGCCGGACGCCATGCGCCGGTAGCCCTAAGCCGGTTGAGGGCCGGATACCCGGTGCTAGCATCGCCAGCGGTTGCATAGATGAGTGAAGTCGACGTGCTGCCGGCTCCGGGCGGCGCCGAGGAGATACCGCGCGACGCGCCGGGCGCGCCTCGACTTCCGCGCGTCATCGTCACCGTCCACCGGATGGACGGCGGGCTCGAGAACGGCGCGTCCGAATCGCGGACGCTGAGCGCCGCCGGCTACCCGGTCTTCGTCCCGCCCGACGCGGACCGCCCGCGCCTCATCCCGATCAACGACATCAAGTACGTCGTCCTCGGCTCTGTCGACGACCCAGATCTCGAGGCGGATCCCGGCGACCGGGCGGTCGCGAACAAGGCGATCCTCCGGTTCCGCGACGGCGAATGGATCCCGGTCTACATGGACCCGAGCCAGGCCAACAGCGGCGACGGCCTCGGGGTGAAGATGCGCATCAGCGACCGGCAGCGCGTGATCCCCGTGATCGCGTCGTCGCGCGCGATCCTCGAGATGCAGTTCGTCGACACCTGGACTTCGCCCAGCGAAGCCACGACCCCCCAGCGCCGGCGCTCCGACATCGAGCTGGCCGCGGCGCGCCAGGGCAAGGACCTGCACAAGCTCGCCGACGAGTTTCGTGACCGCCTCGCGCTGGTGCGCGACGCCGGCCTCACCACCGGCGACACGCTCGCGTTCTCGCGCTCGGTGCGCACGTACCTCGACCGCTTCCTCGCCGAGGACGGCCGGATCCTCACCGCCGCCGAGAAGTCGGCGCTCGCGGACATCATCCTGCGCGCCGCCGTCGGCTACGGGCCGCTCGACGCGCTGCTCCACGACCGCTCGGTGTCCGAGATCATGGTCAACGGGCCCGACCAGGTCTTCATCGAGCGGCGCGGCGTGATCGCCAAGTCCGACGTGCGCTTCGACGACGAGAACCAGCTGCTCGAGACGATCCGCCGCATGGTCGCGACGACCGGGCGCCACATCGACGGCCTGAACCCGATGGTCGACGCCCGCCTGCCGGACGGCAGCCGCGTCAACGCGATCATCCGGCCGGCCTCGATCCACGGCCCGGCGCTGACGATCCGCAAGTTCAAGGACGCGGTGCTCGGCATGGACGACCTGACGCGCGAGGGCAGCCTCAGCCCCGCGATGGCCGAGTTCCTGAAGGCCGCGGTCCTCGGGCGCATGAACATCCTCGTCTCCGGCGGCACCGGCTCCGGCAAGACGACCTCGCTGAACGTCATCGCACGCTTCATCCCGCACAACCAGCGCGTGATCACCATCGAGGACGCGGCCGAGCTGCAGATCGACCACCCGCACGTCATCGCGCTCGAGCACCGTCCGCCGAACGTCGAGGGCAAGGGCGAGCTCACCATCCGCCAGCTGCTGCGCAACTCGCTGCGAATGCGCCCGGACCGCATCCTCGTGGGCGAGGTCCGCGGCGCCGAGGCGCTGGACATGCTGCAGGCCATGAACACCGGCCATGACGGCTCGATGTCGACGATCCACTCCAACTCCGCGCGGGACGCGCTCTCCCGCCTCGAGACGATGGTGATGATGGCCTCGATCGACCTCCCGTTTGAGGCCGTCCGCGCGCAGATCGCGTCCGCGGTGAACCTCATCGTGCACCAGGCCCGCATGCCGGACGGTCGGCGCAAGGTCGCGCAGATCGCCGAGGTCGTCGGCTACGACCAGAACGGCGCGATCCTGCGCGACATCTTCCTGCTCGGCATGGGCTCGGACCTCCGGCTCGAGTACAACGCCACGGGCTACATCCCGACGTCGCTGGACAAGGCGGCGTTCTACGGCGTGCAGGTCGACCAGGACCTGTTCGACCCGGTCAAGTCGCGGTTCGTGCCGGCCGGCTCGGACAGCATGATGCCGGTCGTCAAGGACCCGATGATCACGGGGCAGCGCGGCGGAGGCGACAAAGAGGTCGTGCGCCAGGTGGTCGTCGTGCCGTTCAGCTCGGACCGGCCGGGCCAGCAGCAGCCTCAGCAGCTGCACGCGTCGGCCGGCTCGCCGCCATCCTCGATGGCCTCCACGCCGGAGATGCAGGAGGAGATGCGCAAGCTGATCGACGCCGCGCGCTCGGCCGTCGCGGACCTGCAGGCCGCCGCTCCGCAGGCCCCGGCGCCGGTGTACGAGCAGCCGCCCGCCGCGGCCGGTCCGCCGCCATCGCCCGCGTCCGCGTCGCAGCCGGAGGTCGCCGCGCCGGCGGAGCCCGGAGCCGCGCAGCCACCGCCGGCCGAGGTCCCCGCGACCCCCGTGCCGGGCCAGGCGCAGGTTGCAGCCGGGCCGATCCCGCCCGCCCCGTCTTTCTCCAACACCGACGGCGGCGCATCCGCGGCGCAAGCCCTGCAGGCCGCGACGGCGATGGCGCGCGCCACGACCGAGCTCGGCCGCATGGCGGCCGCGGCGCAGAGCGGCTTCATCGCGAACGTCGGCATGCTGCCCACCGTCCCGAGCGAGCATCGCGGCGCCGGCGTGAGCCGGCGGCTGCACGCGGTCGTCGAGACGATCGTGTCCAAGAAGAACCTGAACCTCCGCCTCGCGGACGCGGTCACGCAGGCGTTCGAAGGCGCTGAGCTCAAGGCGAGCGACTACGCCGCGCCGAACCACCTCTCAAAGGACTCGGCAAGCCGCGAGCTGCGCCAGGCCGTCGAGGCCGGTCTGCTCGAGATGGTCAAGTACCCGCAGGGCGAGGCGGGCTTCAAGGCCGGGCCGTCACTGTTGCGCGAGGTCGCCCAGGGCCTCGGCCAGAACATCGACATCAACGCGCCGCTCACCGTCGACACGATCATCGGCAGCCTCGGCTCGGGCCAGACCGAGGGCACCGTCGCGATCATGTTCACCGACGTCGAGGGCTCGACGAACCTTCTGTCGACGCGCGGCTTCACTGAGTCGCACGAGATCATGAAGGCGTACGAGACGATCGTCGGCGAGAAGATCGCCGAGCACGCCGGCCGGCGCATCAAGGGCCTCGGCGACGGCGTCATGGTGAGCTTCGGCTCGACGCGGCACGCGGTCGAGTGCGCTCTCGACATCCAGCGCGCGATCACCGAGTACTCGAAGGCCAACCCCCAGCGCCGCCTGCGCATCCGCATCGGCATCAACACCGGTGAGGTGGTCGAGGAGGCAGGCGACTTCTTCGGCGCCGCGGTCAACATGGCGGCCCGCGTCGCCGGCAAGGCGAAGGGCGGCCAGGTGCTGGTCTCCGAGGTGGTCCGGCAGCTCGTCGGCCCGGTCTCGGAGATCAACTTCAGCTATCGCGGCAGCTACAAGCTCAAGGGCTTCCCCGACCGCTGGCGCCTGCATGAGGCGACGCCCGGAGCAGCTCCCTCGGTGATCGCGGTGTCGGCGCCCGTCGGGGACGGCTTCGTCGGCCGCGAGCAGGAGCGGCAGGACATCAAGTCCGTGCTCGACCGCGCGAGCACCGGCACGGGCGGCATGGTCCTCATCTCGGGCGCGCCCGGAATCGGGGCATCGCGCCTTGCGTCGGAGGTCGCCACCGAGGCGGCTCGCCGAGGCTGGGTGGTGGTCACCGGCGGCTCGACCGAGCAGGCCGACACGCCATACGGCACCTTCCGCCAGGCGCTGACCGCGGCCGTCGCGGCCGCCGGCCAGCGGCCGCTGTACGAGGTCGCGGCGGACGCCGGACCGGCCCTTCTCGACATCGTGCCCACGCTGCGCTCGAAAATGCGCGGCCAGCCGGTGCCCCCGCCCGTTCCGGCCGAGCGCCGGCGCGAGCAGCTCTACCGCGGCGTCTTCGACCTCCTGGTCGCGTGCCAGGGCACGCGTCCGCTGCTCGTCGTTCTGAACGACCTGCAGTGGGCCGACGACGCGTCCGTGCTGCTGCTGCGCGACCTCGCCGAGCGGCTCGGCGCCAGCAAGATCGTCGTCCTCGGCACTTACTGGGACACCGACCTCGACCCCTCGCGGCCTTTCACGAGCGTCGTCTCCCGACTTCTGCGCCGCCGCCGCGCGCAGCGGATCCCGCTCGGCCGGCTGACCGACTCCGAGGTCGAGAAGATGCTGAACATGATCGCGGCCTCGCCGCTGACGGACGTGCAGATCGTCGGCATCCAGGCGGCGACCGAGGGCAACCCGCTCTTCGTCGAGCAGTCGTACCTGTACACCGCGGAGTCGGAGGGCATGCTCGGCGGCGTTCGCTCGCGGCCGATCACGCAGTTCACCGAGGAGGACCTCGAGCTGGCGCAGTCGGTCCGCGGTCTCATCGGCCGCCGGCTCGAGCGCGTGTCCGAGCCAGCGCACCGCATGCTCATCGCCGCGGCGGTGATCGGCCGCGAGTTCGAAGCCTCGCTGCTCGAGGCCTTCGGCGAGCTCTCCGGGCGCGAGCTGCGCGAGGCGCTCGACGAGGCGACCAAGGCGAAGCTCCTCGTCGCCGGCGGCGCCGACCGCTACGCCTTCACCCACGACCTGGTGCGGCAGCGGGTCCTGGCGTCGATGCCGCTGCCTCGCCTGCAGGCCTATCACCTCGCGGTCGCGGACACGCTCGAGCGCGTCTACGGGAAGAGCGTGAAGGAGCGGGCGTCAGAGATCGCGCACCACCTCTACCAGGCCGGAAGCGCGGCCGCGCCCGGGCGCGCCTCCTCCTTCCTCGCCCAGGCAGCGCGCAACGCGCTGGCGGTCGGCGCTTTCGAGGAGGTCCTGCGGCTCGTGGAGAGCGCGCTGCTGCTCCTGCCGGCCGCGGAGCGCAAGGAGCGGGCGTCGGTCCTCGCCATGCGCGCGGAGGCGCTCACGGGTCTCGGCCGGCGAGAGGAGGCGAAGGTCGCGTGGACCGTCGCCGCCGACCGATACGAGGAGGCCGGCGACAAGAAGGGCGCCGCGGGCGCCCGCGCGCATCTCGACATGGAGCCGTCCGCCGACGACAACGGCGCAGAAGCGGCCACCGCCGAGCCGGCGGCGGTCGCGGTCGCGACCGAGCCGGTGCCGGAGCTACCTCCGGCTCAGGAGATCAACCTGGCCGCGAACGGCACGGGCGCGTAGCTCGAGCTGAAGCTGATCGCCGGCAGGGTGCCGGTGAACGAGAGCGTGTCGGCGATGATGCCGCCGGTCCCCGCGGTGTCGAACGTGTCGGTGTCGAGGACGGCGAACGATCCTCCAGGCATGTAGGTCAGCCCGATGAGGGCTGAGTTCTGGTCGGCGCCGAACGAGTTGGCGCAGTGGTTCGTGGGCGGCGCGTACGCGACGATCCAGTCGTACTGGTAGCCGCTGAACAGATAGGTGTCGCTGAGGTTCGTGGTCGCGAGGCAGCTCGAGCCGGGGAAGTACAGCTCGACCGCTCCGGCGGTGACGGCGGCTGGACATGTCGAGTACGCGCCCGCGGTCGTTTCGCAGTTGTTCTCGTTGGCCCGATCGCCCGCTGCGCCGGCCAGCCGCGCGGGATTCTGGTTGGGATGCCCGGCGATAAGCGGGGCCGTCTCGGAGTTGGGAGGGTAGGCGCCGGTGGTGCCGGGCGACGCGGCCGCGTTCGGCGCCCACGGCGAACCGATGTCCATGCCGTTGATGATGATCGTCTCGAAGCCCAGCGAGCAGGCCGTTCCTGTGAACGCCGGGCAGCCCGCGAGGTCGTCGTTCTGCACCGGGCCGGAAACCGGAAGGATGTCGGCGAGCCCGAACGGGCCGTTGCAGAAGGTGCCCGGCGGTGCCGCGTAGATGTTGTAGGACGTGGCGCCCGGGACGTTACTAACGATCAGCTGCACCGCCTGGTTGTTGCCCACGTGCACGGTGTGGCATGTCGACGGCGCGCTCTCGCGCTGGTACGCGTTGCCGTTGTACGTGTCCGTGCGTGTCGACGTGACCTCGAACGACCAGTCGCCAGGCGGCGCCGCGGCGCAACCGTTGCCCTGCCCGTTGCCATTTCCGTTGCCGCAGTTGCCGGTGCCGCAGTTGTTGTTCCCGGTGCACTGCACCGCCGTGTACTGCGCGCTACCGGCGCAGCGCGCCCCTGAGCTGTTCCAGAACTGCGGGTTCGCGAGGATCGTGTTGTTGCTCGACGTCGGCTCGTCCGGCGGCTTGAGCTCGTTGCTGACGAGCGCGCCGGTGTTGACCGCGCCGGCCAGAAAGTCATAGACGCCGCCGGCGAGGAAGAAGCAGAGGTTGCCCGTGATGTTCACGTTCGACGTGTAGACGCCGGGCGTGACGACCACATTGCTTCCCGGCACGGGCTGGCTCGGCCCGACGCTCGGGGCGGGGTAGCCGGGATCGACATAGTGATAGCCGCTGCGCACGACGCCGGCGACGTCCGGATACGTGCACGCCGGCGCCGCGCCGCTCGGATAGCACACGGGGCTCACGCCCGAGACAGAGGCCTGGCAGCGTGCGTACACGTCGCCGGTGACGACGGCGGTCCCTGAGGGGACCGACACCGTGCCGTCGGAGACCAGGTCGCCGACCAGCTTCAGGCTTCCAGTGCCGTTGATCGTGACCGCGGTGCCCCCCGCTCCCCCGCAACCGGCCTGGTCGAGCGCGGCGACGGCCGGCGAGTACAGCAGGTTGCCGACGCGCGCTCCGGCGGTTGCCGAGATCTGGGGCGTCGTGCCGTTCGTCAGGATCCGCCCGAACTGCAGCGCGAGCGTCTGCGTTGCGGTGAGCATGAACTGCGCCCCCTGCGCGCCCTTGACCGGCATGGACTCGACGAGCGTCGTGCCGTCGGAATAGGTGCAGGTGACCGTCCAGGTCCCGGGTCCGGGCGCGCCGAAGGGGGTGCAGCTCGGCGGGGCATACAGCCGCATCTGGGTGCCGAAGCCCGTGGCGGCCGTCGATTCGGCCGTCGAGTAGCTGCCGGTGCGCTGGAAGCTGTCGGCGGCCGCGAGTGAGGCGTAGTCCGCGGCGTTCTGCATGTCGCGGCGCAGGGTGTAGGCGCGCGAGCCGTCGATCGCGAGGGCCGCCATGCCGACGACGACGCCGACCATGACCGCCACGAGGACGATCGCCTGCCCGCGCTGCGCCCTCGAACCCAACCTCAGTACTCCGTGCTGTAGACCGCGGTCGCGGTGAGGATGACGCGCCCGGCGCTGAACTGGCCGATCACCGGCGTGATGAGGACCAGGTTCATCTTGATGGTGATCTGCAGCGGCGCGCCGTCGCCGGCCGGGTTGACCGCGCTGCATGCACCCGCCGCCGCCGGGTACTCGCCCCCCGGCGCGTTCATCGGGGGATTCGCCTCCACGCCGCCGGGCGGGCTCGGCTCCGTGATGTAGAGCCACGCCGTGTTCGCAGGCGGGACCGCGGCGCTGATCGGACCCTGCGGGCACGGCTCGGTCACGTTGACGCCGACGACCTGGCCGAGCACGGTGGTCAGGACCGATGCGTTGGTCGGCATCTGCGTCGACGCCTTCACCGCAACCCGCGCGCCCTCGCGCGCGGCGTGGTTGAGCGTGTCGTAGTAGAAGATCGCCCGTCCGATGTCGATGACGCCGAAGATCAGCAGGAGAAGGAGCGGCGAGATCAGCGCGAACTCGATCAGCGCCTGCGACTGCTGGCTCCGGCGGCGGCGCTCGGTCATGGACCCTGCACCACCATGTGCTGGTTGGCTGCGATGTGGAAGAGTCCGAACGCGCCGCTGATCAGCGGCGTGATCGGCGAGTAGGAGAAGAGAACGATGACGTTCACGTCCATGCCGCCCGAGCTCGCCGGTGGCGTCGACGGGTAGTCGGTGAACGGCGTGTTGGCGTAGCAGATGTACAGCCACGGCGCCGCGGAGGTCGGCGGGTAGTAGGCCGGCTGGTATGGCGGGTTGTGGAAACCGTTGAGGTCTGCAGCCGTGGGACAGGTCTGGCTTGAGTTCTTCAGGACCGAGGCCGGAAGCGAGGCCGACGCGAGCTCCTGGTCGACCACGGCCTTGATGTCGGCATCGTCCAGGTAGGGCCTCTGCTGGTTCGGCGCGTCGAACCACGCGCCGTGGCGGGCGCCCTCTCGCGCGGCATTAGCGAGCGTCTCCGACATGTAGATTCCGCGCCCGATGTCGACCAGTCCGCCGACCAGCAGCAGGAGCACGACCGACGAGAGCGCGAACTCCACGAGGGACTGTCCGCGCTGGTGCTTTTTCTGCGGATTCGTAGTCACGTATAACCGGCGCGGCACGCCGATATCTTGCCTATGATGATCCGGCTTTGGCCCGGTCTAACCTCGGTCTTCTCACTTCTCGAAGGCCATTCACGATCCTCGGCATCGTTCTCGCCATCCTCGTCATCGCGGCTTTCGTGCTCGTTGCGATCACGGCGGGCGCCGGGCAGACCGCGCCGGAGCAGAGCGTGGTGGTCGCGACCAAGGCGCTGCCGGCGAGGATTCCGATCGACGCCTCGGCGCTGCAGATCAAGAGCATCCCGATCGGCGGGTACCCCAGCGACCTGCTGTTCCGCAAGACCTCGGACGTGACCGGCCTCGTGCCGCTGGTCCCGATCGAGGAGGGGCAGGCGATCACGAGCAACATCGTGGCCAAGGCGGGGACGGCCCTCGGGTCGCAGGCCGCCTACCTCCCGATCCCTTCCGGCTACGTCGCCTACACAATGCCGACGAGCGAACAGCAGGGCGTCGGCGGTTACATCGAACCTGACGACTACATCGCGGTGATCGCGACGATCGACGTGCAGTCGAAGATCGCGAGCGCCACGGTCTTCCAGAACCTGCACGTCATCCGCGTTGGCGCGCCCGGCGCCGCGCAGGGCCAGGCCGGCTCCCAGCAGATCGCGACGAGCCTCACCGTCGTGGTCACGGAGTGTCAGGCCGAGTACCTCACCTGGTTTCTGACTTACTCGTCCCTCAAGTACACGCTCGAGTCCTTTCACGACTACACCAGTCCGAGCGTGGCGCCCGACCCGAACTGCGCGAACGTCAGCGCGGCGAAGGGCGTGAACCTGAAGGACGTCATGTCGGCCTATCCGCAGCTCTTCTAGGCGCGTCCCATGAGCAGCCAGTCGGTCGCGCTCATCATCGCCTTTCCCGCCGCGCTGGCGATCGCCATCTTCTTCTGGAGCCTCGACCGCGTCCAGCGTGAGCGACGGCCGCCGCCCGCGTCCGCGAAGACGGCACGCGCGACGCCGCGCGAGCTGGTGGAGCGACTCCTCAAGCCCGCCGCCGACCAGCTGAACCAGCGCCGATCAGTCGAGGGCAAGCCGACCCTGGCCGAGGACCTCGCGCGCGCCGGCCTCAACATCACGCCTTCCGAGTACCTCCTCATCCGGATCGGCGCCACGTCCCTCGGCGTGCTGGCCGGCCTGTTCCGTTTCGGCATCTCGCTCGGCCCGCTCATCCTGGGGCTCGTCGGGTTCGTCATCCCGCCGCTGGTCATCGGTTACCTCCAGCGGCGCCGCCGTGACCTCTTCAACGCCCAGCTCGGCGCCATGGTGCAGCTGCTCTCGAACTCGCTGAAGACGGGCTACGCCATCGACCGCGCGCTCGAGACGGTCGCGCAGAAATCCCCGCCGCCGGTGTCGACAGAGTTCGAGCGCGTGACCACAGAGGTCGCGCTCGGCACGTCGGTCGAGGATGCGCTCAGCGCGCTGCTGCTGCGCATCGACAGCCCCGACCTCGAGTTCATCGTGACCGCGATCCTGCTGCACGTGCGCGTCGGCGGCAACCTGGCCGAGGTCCTCGACAACATCTCGGACACGCTGCGCGACCGTCTGCAGACCAAGCGCGACATGGCCGTGCTGACGGCCCAGTCGCGCGCGTCGGCGACGATCATCACGGGGCTGCCCATCCTGCTTGCGCTCGGCCTCTACATCTTCGTGCCCGGCTACTTCGCGCCGATGACCAGCACGGTCGTCGGGTACATCCTCCTCGGGGTCGCCGGATTCCTGATCCTCGTCGGCAACGTGCTGATCAACCGCATGACGGCGCTGCAGGACTGATCGATGTCGACCATCGAGCTCGAGGCGATCATCGCGGGTGTGGTCAGCGGCATCGTCGTGGCCGCGTTCTTCATCGCCCTCGACTTCAACCGCGCGGCGGCGAAGGCGAGCGCCGGGCCGACGTGGTCGGCGCCGACCGAAGGCCCGGCCGGCCTGAAGCAGCTCGAGGCGCTGGTGCGGCCCCTGACGTCGCGGATGCCCGCGGTCGCCGCCAGCCAGGTGCGCGAGAAGCTCAGCCGCGCCGGGGACCCCGGCAACCTCACCGCGAACGGTTTCCAGGCGCTGCGGTACGGACTCGGGGCGCTCCTCGCGATCGTCGGCCTGACCGTCGGGCTGCTGCTCCCTCTGCCGGTGCCGACGCTCGTGACCGCACCCGTGGCCGGCGCGATCCTCGCCGTGCTCGGCTACATGGCGCCGACGATCTGGCTCGAGTTCCGGATCTCTTCACGCAAGCGGCAGATCACGCACTCCCTGGCCGAGGCGACCGACCTCCTCACGCTGGTCGTCGAATCCGGCATGAGCCTCGACGAGGGGCTCCTCAGCATCACGGAGCGGTTCCACAACGCGCTCGGCGATGAGATCGGCAAGGTGCTGCGCGAGATCCGCCTAGGACGTCCGCGAATGATCGCCCTCGAGCACATGGCCGCGGTGTCCGGCGTGGCGGACCTGCACCACCTCGTCGAATCGATCGTCCAGTCGGACCAGATGGGCGTGCCGATCGCGCGGCTGCTCCGCGTCCAGGCGACCGAGATGCGCCGCCGCCAGCGCCAGACCGCGCAGGAGCGCGCCGCGCAGGCGTCGTCGCGCATGGTGTTCCCGATGGTCGGCTGCATCTTCCCCGTGCTCTGGATCGTGCTGCTCGGGCCGGCGCTGATCCAGATCTTCACGACGATCGGGCGTTGAGCACGCGCGCCGGCTCCAGCGGCCGCGCTTCGCAGTCGTTCGGCGACCTCGACAAACCGCTCTACACGATCAGCGTGGCGGCGGAGATCCTCGAGACGCACCCACGCACCCTGATGCTGTACGAAGACGCGGGCCTGCTCGAGCCCCATCGCACGACGACGAACCGGCGCCGCTACTCGCAGCGCGACATCGTGAAGGTGCAGGTGATCCAGTACCTGACGCGTGAGAAGGGCGTGACGCTGGCGGGGGTGCGGCACATCCTCTCGCTGTTTGAGGTCATGAAGCGCCACCGCGTGGAGCCGCCCGCGGAGCTGCGCGAGGTGTACGACCGCTACTCGACGATCATCCAGTAGTTCCGCGCGGATTGATCCAGGCGCGCGGGAATCGCGCGCGAAGTTGAGCGCATGGATCCGAACGCGCGGAATCAGCTGGCCTTGCGGCGGCGCTTCTGCGCGGTCCCCCAGAGGCTTTCGAGGTCGTAGTAGCTGCGCTCGCCGGGCAGGAAGACGTGCGCGAGCACGGAGTCGAAGTCGAGCAGGATCCAGCCGGCGTCCTCGTAGCCGTCCACGCCGAGCGGCCGGCGCTCGTTCGCCTTCGCCGCCTCCACCATCGCGTCCGCGATGGCGCGGTTCTGGCGATCCGTCTCGCCCTCGCAGACGACAAAGTAATCGGCGAGCGTCGTCTTCTCGCGGACGTCGATGACGACCGCGTCCCAAGCCTTCCTGTCGGCGGCGGCTTTCTTGAGCAGGCGCGCGAGCTGCAGCGACGTCAACCCCGCGCGCGCCCTGGCCAAATCTCCCCCGATTATGCCCGGTACAGCCGCGCTGAGGCGATGTACCGCTCGACCGCTTGCGGAACGAGCCCCGAGATGCTGCGGCCGTCGCGAACCGCTTCGCGGATCTCGCTCGCGGAGACGGCCGGGGTGGATCTTTCGCACACGACCACGCGCTCGGGCTGCAGCCCTGCAGCGGTGAGGTCCTGCGGCTTCGGCGGCCGGCGGCCGGGCCGCGTCACGACGACGATCGGCGCGAGCGCGATCACCTCCTGCGGGCGGTGCCAGCTCCGAAACAGCGCGGCGGCGTCCCAGCCGAGGACGAGGAACAGCTCGGCGTGCGGGTTGGCGCCGCGCAGAGAGAGCAGCGTGTCGACGGTGTAGGACGGGCCGCCGCGCGCGACCTCGATGTCCGAGACCGAGAAGCGCGGATCGTCGGCGGTGGCGAGCCGGCACATCTCGAGGCGCTGCTCGGCGGTGGCCACGGTCGGCGGCCGGTGCGGCGGAGTCCCGGTCGGGACGAACACGACCTCGTCGAGGTGCGCGCAATCTATCGCGGCCTCCGCGGCGGCGATGTGGCCGTTGTGCATCGGGTCGAAGGTGCCGCCGACGACGCCGAGCCTCATGCGCGCGCGCTCATGGCTGGTACTCGAATTCCGACTCGCCGATGCGCACGGTGTCGCCCGGCTTCGCACCCGCGGTCTCGAGGGCCGCGTTCACGCCGAGGCGGTCGAGCGCGACCTGGAAGTGGTCGAGGCCTGAGTCCGAGTCGAGGTTCGTCCGCTCGACGAGCTTCTCGACCCGCTCGCCGCTGACGAGAAAGCCCCACGGTCGCTTGTCGACCGCGAGCTCGCCCGGCATCGGCCGCAGCTTCGTGACCTTGACCGCCGGCTCGGGCAGCGGCGGCGCGGGCGCCTGCGCCACCGCGGCGGCCATCGCATCGCGCAGCTCGTCGAGCCCCTCGCCCGTCAGCGCAGACACGAAGAACGCGTCCTTGCGCCGGGTGTGCGCCCGAAGATCGCGGGCCGCGTCGAGGTCCAGCTTGTTCACCGCGATCAGGTGCGGCCGGCGCGCAAGCGAAGGCGAGAACGCCGCGACCTCCTCGCGGACGGCGTCGAAGTCGCCCCATGGGTCCGCCGCCGCGCCGTCGACGACGTACGCAAGGACGCGCGTGCGCTCGACGTGGCGGAGGAACTGGAGACCCAGCCCGGCGCCCGTCGAGGCGCCCTCGATCAGGCCGGGGATGTCCGCGAGGATGAGGCGCGAGTCGCCGATCTCCATCACGCCGAGCTCCGGCACCAGCGTCGTGAAGGGGTACGCACCGACCTTGGGATGCGCTGCCGTCAGCGAGGCGAGCAGCGACGACTTGCCCGCGTTCGGCGCGCCGACCAGGCCGACGTCAGCGATGAGCTTCAGGTCGAGGGTGACCGTGAGCTCGTCCCCCTTCTCGCCCGGCTCCGCGTGGTCCGGCGCCTGCCGCACGGAGCTCTTGAAGTGGACGTTGCCCCGCCCGCCGGCGCCGCCGCGGGCGATCTCGAACGTCATGCCCGAGGTGTCGAGGTCGGCGATCAGCCGGCCCTCCGGGTCGAGCGCCATGGTGCCGACCGGCACGTCGAGGACGATGTCCGCGCCGCGCTTGCCGCTCTTGCGCCCGCCCGCGCCGTCGCCGCCGGGCGGAGCCTGCCACCGCGCCTTGCGCGCGTACTCCGACAGGTCGGTCATACCCGTCGTCGCGCGAAGGATGATCGAGCCGCCGCGGCCGCCGTCCCCCCCGTCGGGACCGCCGCGAGGCACGAACGGCTCATGCCTGAAGGACGTCGAGCCCTTCCCGCCATGCCCTGCACGCAGGGCGACGCGGGCGGAGTCGATGAACCGGCGCGGAGCGCTAGCCCTTGGCGTCTTGCGCGATCGGCTCGACGCTGACGCGCCGCCCGTCCTTGCCGACGCGCTCGTACCGCACATTCCCCGCGACGAGCGCGAAGAGCGTGTGGTCGCGGCCGAGGCCGACGCCGATCCCGGGGGCGATCCTGCTGCCGCGCTGCCGGACGAGGATCGTGCCGGCGTTCACGTTCTGGCCGGCGTAGATCTTCACGCCGAGCATCTGCGGGTTGGAGTCGCGGCCGTTGCGAGACGAGCCGCCGCCTTTCTTGTGCGCCATCTACTCGCTCTCTTCCTTCGCTTCAGCGGCGGCCTTCGGCTTGCGGGCCGAGGCTCGCTTCGCCTTGGGCTTCACGGTCTTCTCGGTCTCTTCCTCCGCCTCCGCCGGCTTCGCGGCGCTGCCGAACGGAAGGATCTCGAGGGCGGTCAGGTCGGCGCGCGCGCCGCGGTGCACGCGCTGGCGCTTCTTCGACTTGTAGCGAAGCACCTCGATGCGCGGACCGCGCCGGTGGGCCAGGACCTTCGCCTCGATCTCGAGGCCGTCGACGGATGGCGAGCCGATCTTGAAGTCGTCGCCGTCGTGCACCATGAGGACGCGCCCGAGCTTGATCGAGGAGCCCGGCTCGGCCGCCAGCCGGTCCACCAGGACCTGGTCGCCGGGCGCCACGCGGTACTGCTTGCCGCCGCTGACGATGACGGCCGTCAGCGATCCATCCTGCTTGGGCACGAACGGGGATTGTACCGAACTACGGGGCCAGCCGGACCGCCCCGATCTCGGTGCGGTTCAACGACGGGGCGAGCTGCGGGTTGTGGTGGATCACCGCTCGCCGGCGCCGCGCCACCGACTGCACCAGCCCGAGCGCGGCGAGGACCGTGACCGTCGCCGAGCCGCCGTAGGAGATCAGCGGGAGCGGGACGCCGGCGATCGGCAGCGCGCCGATGTTCATGCCGACGTTCTCCACGACCTGGGCGAACACGACGACGAAGACACCGGCGCAGAGCAACTCGCCGAAGCGGTCGGCCGACCCTGCCGCGGCGTTGAGAATCCGCACGAGCAGGAACCCGAACAGCCCGAGTAGGACGAGGCCGCCGAGGAGGCCGAACTGCTCGGCGTAGATGGCGAAGATGAAGTCGGTCGCGCGCTCGGGAACGAAGCCGAGCTGGCCCTGCAGCCCGTGCAGCCAGCCCTGGCCGAAGAGCCCGCCGGATCCGACCGCGATCCGCGCCTGCATCAGGTTGTAGCCGGCGCCGAGGGGATCGCTGCCGGGGTTGAGGAAGATCTCGAGACGCCGGCGCTGGTAGCCGTGCAGCACGAAGGGGAGGAGCGGGATCGCGACGAGCCCCGCGAGCCCGATCGATGCGAGCTGGCCCCAGCGCGCGCCGCCGAGAAAGAGCATCGCCAGCAGCACGGCGCCGAAGACGAGCGCCGTCCCGAGGTCCGGCTGAGTGAGGATCAGGACCGCGGGCGGCGCCGCAAGCACGAGGATCAGCGCGAACATGCGCCAGCTCAGCGGCCGCTGTCGAGAGAGCAGCGCCGCGAGGACGACCACGAGCATCACCTTCGAAAGCTCGGACGGCTCGAGCGGAAAACCCCCGACCGATAGCCACCGCTGCGCGCCGAGCGCGCTGCGGCCGACGAGGTGCACGGCGACGAGGAGGACGATCATCGCGACGTACACGCCCGCGGCGAGCGGCGCGAGCCGGCGATAGTCGAACCACGACGCGGCGACGAACGCGGCGCCGCCGAGAGCAAGCCACAGCAGCTGCCGCTGCCAGTCCGCGCCCGCGCTGTAGATCGTGAGCACGCCGACGATCGCCAGGGCGGCGGCCGCGCCTGCGAGCGCGAGGTCGACACGGCGCCACCATGGGCGGCCGCTCACGACAGGACCAGCGGCGCCTGCACGCCGCTCCGGTGGGCGTTGAAGTAATGCATCACGTCGACGGCGATCGGCGCCGCCTCCACCTCGGACAGCTCGCCGCGCTCGACGAAGACCGACATCGCGACGTCCGGGCGCGCGAACGGCGCGAAGAAGACGAACCATGCGTGCGTCGGAAGGTCGAGCCCGCTACCGCCCCACTGCGCCGTGCCGGTCTTGCCGCCGCCGTCCGCGGACACGCCCGCGGCGCGAAACCAGTAGTTCATGTTGTAGGGCCGGTTGATCTCCTCGCGCATGCCCTCGCGGATCGCCGCGAGGTTAGACGCGGAAACGGGCACGTGTCCGGTGACAACCGCCTGGTGCACGAGCGCGACCCGACCCCGCGCGTCGACGACCTCGTGCACCAGCGTCGGCTGCAGCACGCTGCCACCGTTCGCGAGCGCGGCAACGTAGACCGCCTGGTTCAACGGCGTCGTGAGCAGCGCCGACTGGCCGATGCCGAGCGTCACGGTGTCGCCGATCGTCCAGCGGCACGAGTCCGAGCTGCCGTCGGGCACGCCGCACGCGACTGACTTCCAGATCCGGTCGGGAACGAGGCCGGCCTCGACGCCGGGCATCTCGATCGACTTCGCGGTGCCGAAGCCGAAGGCGCGCGCGTACTTCGCAAGCGTGACGTCGCCCACGCTCGCCGCGACCTGGTAGAAGAACGTGTCGCACGAGACCGCGAGCGCCTTCTCGACGTTCATGTAGCCGAGGCCCCAGCTCGCCCAGTTGTGATACGTCCAGCCGCCGAACGTCAGGTAGCTCGGGCAGTTGAGCAGCGTCTGCGGCGTGATCTTCCCTTCCTGGAGGCCCGCCGCCGCGGTGACCATCTTGAACGTCGATCCCGGCGCGTACTGGCCCGCGATCGCGCGGTTCAGCAGCGGCAGGTTGGGATCGGTGACGAGCTTCGAGTAGTCGGCCTCGCTGATGCCGTGCGTGAAGAGGTTCGGGTCGTACCCCGGGTAGCTCACCATCGCGAGCACCTCTCCGGTGCGCGGGTCGACGACGACGGACGCGCCCGCCTTCTTGTGGTCGCGCGCGAGTCCGCGCTGGAGCGCGGCGAGCGTCCAGCGATCCAGATCGAGGTCGATCGAGAGATAGACCGAATCGCCCGCGACGGAAGCCTGCGAATCGAGGGTGCGGACGACCTGGCCGCGCGCGTCCACGACGACGTCCGCCCAGCCGTCGACACCGCGCAGGCGCGACTCGACACCGGCCTCGACGCCGACCTTGCCGATGAGCTCGTCGGGCTGGTAGCCCCTGCGCTTGAGCGACGGCCACTGGGCCCCGTCGATCGGACCGACGTAGCCGAGGACGTGGCTGAGCAACGTCGGATAGAGGTACGTGCGCACGGCGTGGCGCGCGATGCTCACGCCGGGAAGGTCCGGGATCCGCTCGGCGATCGTGAGCTCCTGGTCCTCGGTGAGGCTCGGGCCCGCGACCAGGCTGCCGTAGGGGTCTGCGGCGGCGATCTCGGCGGAAAGCGCGCCGGCGTCGATGCCTGCAAGGCGCGCCAGCTCGTCGATCTCCGCCTCTCGCGCGGCAGCGCCGAACGGAAGCGCCGCGGGCACGACCTCGAGGTTCCACGCCGGCGCGTTGGCGACGAGCGGCATGCCGTGGCGGTCGTAGAGGATGCCGCGCTCGGCCTCGAGGACGACCCGGTGCACGGAGTTCTCGCGCGCGAGGGCGGCCAGGCTCGGGCCTTCGGCGACCTGCACCTCCGCCAGCCGCACCGCGAGAAAACCGAGCGCGAGCACGGCCAGCACGCCCGCGGCGACGAGGCGGAACGACCAGCGCGGCTGGTGCTCGGCGGCCGCGAGCGAGACCAGCGGCGAGCGCTCGTTCACGCGCGCGCCTCGAGCGCGGTCCGGCGCAGCGCCGGCACGGCCGGCACCGCGAGCACGGCGTTATAAAGCGCCGTCATCCAGGCGAGCTGCAACGCGACGTCAAAAGGCGGGACGGCGAGGTTGAGCGTGTCGTCGATGCCGACCAGGACGAGCGCGTAGACGCCGCTCGCCACGGCGGTCGCGAGCGCTGGCTGCAGCCACCGCGACGGGTCGACGTCTCGCGCCCACAACCCCACGACGTACGCGGCGCATAGAAGGCCGACGGCATGCGGGCCGAGCGGCCCCGGCGATTCGAGGTCGAGGAGCAGGCCGCCCAAGCACGCCGCCGCCAGGCCGGCGCGCTGCCCGTGCGTCCAGGTGATCGCGACCGCGGCAACCAGGACCAGGTTCGGCACGACGCCAAGCAGGGCGACGTGGTGCGCCCAGGTCACCTGCACCAGCGCCGCGACCACCATGAGCACGGCTGCCGCGAGCCGGGTCACGTGCCGGTGAAATCGGTGACCACGAGAACGACGCTGAGCGACGCGAGGTCGTTGACCCACAGGACCGAGCCGTGGTCCAGCGTCGCCGCCGCCTGGTGGTCGACCGCGGACAGCTGGCCGATCACGAGCCCGCGCGGATAGCCGCCGCCGACGCCGCTCGTGATCGCGAACTCGCCGGATCCCGGCGCAGCGCCAAACCGCGGATCGATGTCCATCGCCAGCATCCCGGGCCCGCCGCTGACGGTGCCCTCGAGCCCTGACTTCGACAGAAAGGCGTTCACGCGCGTGCGCGGATCGGCGAGCGTCTCGACCATCGCCGCGTGCTGTCCGACCTCGACCACGCGCCCGACCAGGCCGGCGCCGGTGACGACGATCATCCCGGTGCGCACGCCGTCAGCCGAACCGCGGTCGATCAGCACGGCCGACGAGAATCCGTCCGGTCCGCGCTCGACGACCTCCGCGGCCACGGTCGCGTGGCCGTAGCTGCGCTGGAAGTCGAGCGCCGCGCGCAGGGCAGCATTGTCGAGGCCGTCGGCCTGGAGCTCGGCCACCTGTCGCTGCAGCTCTGCGTTCTGCTGCGAGAGCTGCTGGTTGCGCGCACGCAGCGCCGCGGTGTCGCCGAAGCCGGAGGTCATCGCGTCGATGCGGTTGGACAGCGTCGTCATCGCGGCGGCGAGCGGCTCCAGGACCGACTTCGCCTGTCCGCGAAGTCCGGCCGCCCACGGCTGCTGCGTGAGCATCGCGAGCATGAGCATCGCCGCGCAGAGCGTGAGGAACATGCCGGTGGAGCGGGGACGGGTCCTCCGCTCGAGCATCGAGCTAGTAGCGGAGCGCCCTCATCCGGCGAGGCCGCAGAAGCACGCGGTTGAGCGTGTCGATCTCCTCGAGCACGAGTCCGGTCCCGCGCACGACGCAGGTCAGCGGATCGGAGGCGACGCGCACGGGCATCAGCGTCTCGTGGGCGAGGAGCTGGTCGAACCCCGACAGCAGCGCGCCGCCGCCGCAAAGCACCATGCCGCGATGCAGGATGTCCTCGAGCAGCTCGGACGGCGTCGCGTCGAGCGTCGAGCGGACCGCGCGCACGATGTCGACGAGGACGGGGCTGAGCGCCTCGCGCACGTGCGCGGTCGTCATCTCCACCGTCTTCGGCAGCCCCGTGATCAGGTCGCGCCCGCGAACGACGAAGGACTTCTCCTCCGGCAGCGGGAACGCCGAGCCCATCGCCGTCTTGATGTCCTCCGCGGTGCGCTCACCGATCAGGAGGCCCATCGTGCGGCGCACGTACTGGACGATCGCGTCGTCCATCTCGTCACCGCCGACGCGCGCCGACGTCGCAGCGACCACGCCGCCGAGCGAGATGACGGCCACCTCGGTGGTGCCGCCGCCGACGTCGACGACCATGGAGCCCGCCGCCTCCTGGATCGGCAGGCCGGCGCCGATCGCGGCGGCCATCGGCTCCTCGATCAGGTGCGCCTCGCGGGCGCCCGCCATCGTGGCCGCGTCCGTGACCGCGCGCTTCTCGACCTCGGTGACGCCGGACGGCACGCCGATGACGACGCGCGGATGGCTGACGTGCCAGGCGCGGTTGTGGGCGCGCGCGATGAAGTGCTTGATCATCTGCTCGGTGTGGTCGAAGTCGGCGATCACGCCGTCCCGCAGCGGCCGCATCGCCACGATGTCGGCCGGCGTGCGGCCGAGCATGCGGCGCGCCTCGGTGCCCACGCTGAGCACGTGGCCGGTGCGCTTGCTGACGGCCACGACGGAAGGTTCGTTGAGCACGATGCCGCGCCCGCGCACGTGCACGAGTGTGTTCGCGGTGCCGAGGTCGATGCCGACGTCGGCCGACCAGATCCCCAACACCGAGGTGAGCAAGTTCAAGGCGCGTGGAGGGCGTGCTGCAAGAAGGTTGGGCAGGCCGGATGATACACCGAGTGGTACCGCTTTGTGTGAGCGGACGCTACATCTTGGGTCAGTGGTTGATTATCAGGGTTCCCACGACGAGCGCGAGGACGAGCAGCGAGTAGGGCGTGACGGCACGCGCGTAGAGGCCGCGGGCGTGCTCCGCGCCCCGCCGCGAGAGCAGCGCGCCGGCCAGGATCGTGACCAGCGCCGCGCCCGCGACCAGGCCGGCGAACCGCGCGACGCCGCCGGCGTCGTCGCCCTGCGGGGGGAAGAACAGGGTCGCGAAGAGCGCGCAGTAGGCGATCCAGACGAGGGCACGCGCGGTGTTGAAACGCGGCCGCGCACGGCGGTCCGCAGGCGGTGCGAGCGGCCACAGTCGCAGCAGTGGTGGCAGGCAGAGCAGGTAGAGGAAGCCGGACGCGACCTTCACCGGCAGCAGCGCAGGCACGAGCACGTTGCCGAGGACCTGCGGCCGCAGGCTCTGCGGCTCGATCGCAGGACCGAGGACGGCGAGCACCCAGCACGCCTGGATGACGAGCATGAGCCCGGGGGTCGCGACGAGCTCGGTGTCGAGCGCGAGCTCGGCCCACGCGGTGAACCCGAGCGCGACGACGGCGATGATCACGTTGCGCTCGGCGGGCGGCACCGGGTTGAAGGGCGCGCCGGTCTGCACGACGGCGAGCATCGCGAGGAGCGCGACGGCGACGTGCAGGATCTGCGGTCGCGCCACGCGAAACGCGGGCACGATCTCCGACCCGCGCGAAACCGCGGACCACAGCGACTCGACCGCAATCCCGAGCAGGACGATCGTCGCGAGGCCGGGATACAGCAGCAGCGCGATGGTGTGCGAGATCGCCGAAGCGATGAGCTGCGTCACAGGCCGGCCAGGCTCAGCAGTGGTTGCGGGTACGCGCCGAGCACGACGCTCACCGCGAGCGCGATGGCGACGCCGAACAGCTGCCTGCCGGTTGGCGCGCCGAGCGTGCGACCGAGCCGAAGGCCGGCGGGGATCCAGAGAAGCAGCAGCGGCGCGAGCACCAGCGCGAGCGGCCAGTACATGGCGGTGGCGCCTTTGAGGAGCAGCACGCGCGCGGGGAAGCCCGCGAACGGCGCGGACCCCGCGAGCGCCGCGGCGACAAGCAGGTTCACCGGGCGGTCGTTCTGCACGTTGTCGCGCAGAGCCTGCCGCGACCACAGATAGAGCGGTAGCCGCACGAGCAGCAGGCCGAACAGGATGAGAAGCGCCGCGCGTAGGCCGTCCGCAACGCCGAGGCCGAGACCGCACATCACCAGGCCCCAGTCGGCCATGAAGAGGTAGCGCCATGCGGCGGCGGCGCTGTCGACGCGCCACGCCGCGATCGATCCGTAGGCGACGTTGACGAGCCCGAGCGCGATCAGCAGCGCACCCAGGACGTCGACCTGCCCGGGGATCAGCTCGCGGCCGCGCGCGACGACGACCACCGCGAGCAGCGGACCGACGAACGTGAGCCACGGCATCGGCGACGTCGCGGTCATCTCCTCGGCGTCGAACTCCTGCACGAAGGGCACCGCGCCGATGGCCGCCACGAGGCCGGTGACCAGGCCCACCGCGGCGATGCGCTGGAGCGCCGGCGGGCCGCCCATGCGCGCGAAGACGAGGCCGAGGCCGATGAGCGCGACTGCGAGCAGCGGGCCGCGCAGGCGGCTCAGGTACGGCCGGCGTCCGAGCGCCGCGGCCTGGAGCACGAAGAGCGCGAGCAGGACGATCAGGGCGACGTCGAGCGACGGGGCGACGGCGATGGCGGCCATCCCGGCCAGGCCGGCGAGGCCCCATCGCAGCATCGTCGAGCGCTCCGCCCTCGCCGGCGCAAGAATCACGACGAACGCCAGCGCGACCGCCGCGACCACGAGCATGGCGCGCGCGGCGGCCGTGATGGTGAGCGACACGCCGAGGTCGGTCGAGGCGCTGCCCGGCGCGGAGAAAAGGATCGCGGCGACGCCGCCGGCGCCGAACACGGCTCCTGCCGCGAGGGCCATTCGCGGACGTGGCCGGAGCGCCGCCGTGCACGCCCACCCTGCGGCCGGCAGGGCGACCGCGAGCTCAGGCTCCATCCGGCTCCGCGTGCGTGATCGCCTGCAGGCCGGCGGCGACGACTGCGGCTGCGATGCACGTCGCCTCGGGCGCGCCACCGGTCGAGAGCAGCGAGCCCACGCCGAGTGCAAGCGCGATGCCTGACGCCGCGGCGCCGGCGGCCGCGCGGTCCGCGCCGAGGAGGAGCCGCAACGCGAGGACGGCGATCACGGCCGGCACGGCAAACCGGAAGCCGGCGCCAGGGCCTTCGGTGATCACGGCCGCGAGATAGAGCGCGATGAGCGCGCTGACGGTGGCGAGGATCAGGCGCGGCGTCGACCCTGGCGGCATGATCCCCCAACCGTCCGCGCCCTCGCGCAGACGGAGCGCGCCAGCGCCGGCGCCGCCCGCCGCGAGCGCGACCGCCGCGAACGCATGCCCCGCGTCGAGCGCGAGACCGGCGAGGCCGCCGCCGAGCACGGCTAGCCCGAGCGCCAGGCCCCGGCGTCCGTCCGAAAGCAGGATCAGGGAGCCTCCCACCCAGGCGGCGATCGCAGCCGCTGCGGTCACCGGGTGACCGCGATGCAGAGGGCGAGCACGGCGGCCAGCCACAGCACGGGCCGGCCCGCCGCGACGGCGCCCTCGAGCGCGCGCGCGTTGAACATCGATCGGTACTGGTCCGGCATGCTCACCGACCGCACCATCGCCCAGCCGCGGTAGAGGCGGCGCGCGCCGGCGAGCATGAAGAGCGGCGGTGACAGCTCCGCCCTCGGCGTCGCAGGCATGGGCCGCGAGAAGCCAAGCGCGAGCGCCGAGATGACGAGCAGCGGCCCGAGCAGGACGGCTGCGGGCAGGACGGTGGAGACCGTGGCGACGGTGGTGAGGGCCGGGGCGGCGCCGCTTGAGGGCAGCACCAGGCCGGCGATCGCAAAGCCCGCGGCGTACACGACGCCGAGCGCGGGCCCGGCGACCAGCGCGACCGCGGCAAGCGCGGCTGCGAGCACCGGCCGGCTGTCGGCGACGGTGCCTGTCCAGCCGGACGGCAGCCTGATCGAGCGCGCCGCGGCGGCGGCGGCGAGCAGCCACGTCGCCACGCCCGCGAGGCCGATCAGACCGATCGCGCCGCCAGTTTCGAAGGCCGCCACGAGGCCGATGAGCAGGCCGCCGAATGCGAGGCCGGCCGGCACGCCGACGCCGGCCGAGGTCACCAGCAGCGCCGGCGCGCCGGACCGCCCGGCGACGAGTGGCAGCGAAATGACGAGGAGCGAGCCCGACGCGAGCACGATGAGCGCGGCGACGAGGCCGAGCTTCGATCCGACCGCCGCGAAGAGGAATGCAAAACCGGCGAGGGAGGGCAGCACCTCGGCGATGTACGCGCGCCGGGTGGGCGCCGCCTGGGCGCGGACGGCGGCCGCGAAGGCGACGAGCACGCCCCACGCGGCAACCGCGATGTTGAGGACGGCCTGCGGGTAGTGGCCGTTGCCCATCTCGTAGGTGCGAAACAGGAGGTAGAGGCCGAGCGGCTGCAGGAGCGTGACCGCGGGCGCGGCCGTGCGCAGCGATTCGCGCGACCAGAGCTCGCTGGCCCATCCTCGCCACGGGTAGAGGCCCGAGCCGACGACGGCGGCGAACGCGATGAGCACGAACACCGGCGTGGTGAGCGCGGACACCGGGACGACGGCGTAACCGGCGGTGCCGCCGCCGACCTGGAGCTGCACGCCGGCCCACGCGAGCGCGAGCCAGGCCGCGATGAGGATCGCCCAGCGCGGACGCGGGGCGTCGAGCTGCTCGATGCCGAGGGCGATCACGACGAGGGTCGCGGCGGTGCACCCGGCGACGGATGTGAGGACGACGTCCGCCGCCTCGACGGCGAGGAGTGCGGCCGCCGTCGCGAGCGCGATCACGGCGGATTCGCGCCACTCGCGGCGCTGCACCGTGAGCAGGACCGCGACCGGGAGTGCGATGGCGAGCGAGAAGGCCACCTCGACGGCGTCGATCCGGAGCCCGAGGGTCACTCCGAAGCCGAGGGTGCCGAGGGAGATCTCGAGCGTCGAGCGGAGGGGCAGCCAGAGGCCGAGCACGGCGGCGGCGGCGCCCCACACGCCGGCGGCGGCGATGGCGCGGCATGCGGTGTCGCCGAGGCGGTTCGCGAGGACGGCCGCCGCGCCGGCCGCGAGCGGCAGCGCGACGGGCAGCACGAGAGCGATCGGCGGCATCCCGACCTAAGGGTATTAGGAACCCAAACTCCTCCCCGCTTCGCGGGGAGGCCGGGAGGGGACGAAACAACTACTCCTGCCAATCTCCTCCCCGCTTGCGGGGAGGCCGGGAGGGGACGAAACAATTACTCCAGCGCCTTAACAACCGGGGTTGGCGTTTAAGGCGTGGCTCGGGAAGCTGGTCACGTGAGGTCAGAAGTGGTCGAGCGCGCGCAGTACCTCCGCGCGAACATGACCGGCGTCGAGCGCCGCCTGTGGTCGCGGCTGCGGGCAAGGCAGCTCGGGGTGAAGTTTCGCCGCCAGCATCCGATCGGGCCGTACATCGCTGACTTCGCGTGCGTCGGGGCGCACCTGGTCGTCGAGCTGGACGGCGAGACCCATCGCGACGCGTATGACGAACATCGCGATCGCTGGATGGAGTCGCGCGGCTGGCGCGTCATGCGCGTCTATGTCAGCGAGATCGATGAGGAGATCGACGCCGTGGTCGAGGCCATCCGACAGGAGCTCGTCGAGCCGGGGTCGATGCTGGACTGGGCGCAACGGGTTGGGGACCCGAGCGCTTATCCATCTTCTTCCGGGGCCGGCCTGGAGGCTGGAGTGGCTGTTTCGTCCCCTCCCGGCCTCCCCGCAAGCGGGGAGGAGATTGGGTTGGAGTAGCTGTTCCGTCCCCTCCCGGCCTCCCCGCAAGCGGGGAGGAGATTGGGTTGGAGTGGTTGTTTCGTCCCCTCCCGGCCTCCCCGCAAGCGGGGAGGAGATTGGGGCGCCTCCCCGCACTCGGGCAGGAGAATTACTGACCTAGAGCAGGCCTTTCAGGCGGTCTATTTCTGCGCGGAGTTCGTCTGCTTTCGCCTGCTGCTTCTCCACCTCTTCGGGGGGCGCCTTGGTCAGGAACGCCTCGTTCGCGAGCTTCGCCTCGACGCGGTCGAGCTCCTTCTGCGTCGCGTCGATCCGCTTCTGCGTCATCGCCGGATCTGCGCCGGCGACCGCCGGGAACACGATCGTGCCCGCGGCGAGACCCAGCGGCTTGCCGGGCGGCAGCTTGTCGGCGACCGCCACGTCGCCCAGCAGCATCAGCGCCCGCTCCCAGTCCTCCCCCAGCGACTCGGTGAGCTGCACCGCGCCGCCCTTCGCGGGCGCGCCGGCCACCGTCTTGCGGTATGACCGGATCTCGTACACGGTCGCCATCAGCGACTCGAAGTCGAGCTCCGCCTGCGCGTCGATGTACGCGTGCAGGTCATCGGGCCAGTCGCATCGCACCAGGAAATCGCGCGTGCCGGGCAGCCGCGACCACAACTCCTCGGTGACGAACGGCATGAACGGATGGAGCAGCCGCATGAGCGTATCGAGGCAGAACACCCCGATCGCCTGCGCCGTCGGGTCGCCGGCCTTGAGGCGCGTCTTCGCCGCTTCGAGCCACCAGTCGCAGAACTCGTTCCACGCACATGCATATGCCGCGTTGATCGCATCCTGGAACGCGAACCCCTCGATCCCCTGGGTCACGAGGCTCGCCGCGACCGCGAGCCGCGAAAGGATCCAGCGGTCCTCGAGCAGCTCGAGGTCGTCCGGGTTCGGCAGCTCCGGCGGCGGCCCGTCACCGACGCTCATCAGGATCGGCTTGGCCGCATTCCACAGCTTGTTGCAGAAGCGGCGAAACCCCTCGATGCGCGACTCGTCGTAGCGCACGTCCTGGCTCGACATCGCGACCGAGGCGGTCCACGCGCGCAGTGCATCCGCGCCGTACTTCGCGATGATGAGCCGCGGATCGACGCCGGTACCGAGCGACTTCGACATCCGCTGGCCGTCCGGCGCCTGGACCACGCAGTGCACCGCAACATCCGAGAAGGGCACCTCGCCCATGAACTCGAGGCCCGTCATGATCATCCGGCTGACCCAGAGAAAGATGATCTCCCGAGCCGTGCAGTTCATGTCCGTCGGGTAGAACGTCCTGAGGTCCTCGGTCTCCTCCGGCCACCCGAGGGTCGCGAAGGGCCATAGCGCGGATGAGAACCACGTGTCCAGCACGTCGGTGCTCTGCGTGAGCTCCGTGCTGCCGCATTCGCTGCACTGCTCCGGCGGCTCGAGCGCACAGATTTCGTGCCCGTTCTCGCACGTCCACACCGGGACGCGATGGCCGAGCCAGAGCTGCCGGCTGATGTTCCAGTCCTTGAGCCCACGCATCCAGTCGAGGTAGACCTTCTCGTAGCGCTCGGGATGCCAGCGCACCTTGCCCGCGTCGCTCGCGGCGAGAGCGCGGTTGCGCATCTTGTCCATGCGCAGCCACCACTGCTCGCTGAGGAGCGGCTCGATGACCGCGTTGCAGCGGTCGCAGTGGCCGACGTCGTGCGTGTACGGCTCCTTTTTGACCAGGAGCCCTTCCTTCTCCAGGTCCTCGACCACGAGCTTGCGAGCATCGACGCCGCGCAGGCCGTCGTAGCGCGTGCCCGGGATGTTCATGCGTCCGTCGGGATGCATGCCGTTGATGAGCTCCAGCTTGTGGCGCAGTCCGATGTCGTAGTCCATCGGGTCGTGCCCCGGCGTGACCTTCAGCGCGCCGGTGCCGAAGTCCATCTCGACCAGGTCGTCGCCGACGATCGGAAGCCTCCGCCCGATCAGCGGCAGGATCGCCGTCTTGCCGATCAGCTTTTTGTAGCGATCGTCCTTGGGGTTGACCGCCACGCCGGTGTCCGCGAGCATCGTCTCGGGCCGCACCGTCGCGATCGTCACGTCACCGCCGCCCTCGACCGGGTACCTGATGTAGTACAGGACGTCGTCGTGCGTCTGCCATTTGACCTCGAGGTCCGAGATCGCGCTGAGGTCGTGCGGGCACCAGTTCACGATGCGAGGCGCGCGGTAGATCCAGCCGCGCTCGTAGAACGCGACGAAGGCCGCCTGCACCGCGCGGACGTAGCGCTCGTCCATCGTGAAGCGCAGGCGCGTCCAGTCCACGGACGCGCCCAGCTCGCGGTACTGGCTGACGATCGTCGCACCGGTCTTGCGGTACCACTCGTCGACGAGCTCGGCGAACGCGTCGCGCCCGATCTCCTCCTTGGTGGTGCCCTCGTTCGTGAGGCGCTTCTCGATCACGTTCTGGGTCGCGATCGCGGCGTGGTCCGTGCCGGGCAGGAACAGGACCTCGTAGCCCGTCATCCGGCGATAGCGCGCCCAGACGTCCTGCACCGTGCCGTTGAGCGCGTGGCCCATGTGCAGCTCGCCCGTGACGTTCGGCGGCGGAAGGCAGATCGTGTACTTCGGCTTGTCGCTGCGCGCGTCCGCCGTGAACAGCCCCGCCTTCTCCCAGCGCGCGTACCAGCCCGGCTCGATGGCCTGAGGCTCATACGCGGTCTTGGTGTCGGGAGGGGGCTTTGTGCTCATGGGCGTGCTTCGCTCGACGATGCCGATTGTCGATTAAGCCGGCCGAGTCGCGCTCGGGGGCTTAAGCGGTCTCCCCTACTACGCGGGCGCTCGTCTCGCCCTCGTCGCTGAGCTCGAACTCCGGCTCGAGGGCCTCGCGGATCGCGCGCTCTGAGATGATGCACCGCTTGATCTCGGGCCGCGACGGGATCTCGAACATCGAGTTGAGGAGCGCCTCCTCGATGATCGACTTGAGAGCGCGCGCACCTGTCCCTCGAAGGAGGGCAAGCTCCGCGATCGCGTCGAGGCTTCCCTTCTGGAAGACGAGCTCGACGTTGTCCAGCGAGAAGAACTTCTGGTACTGCTTGACCAGCGCGTTCTTCGGCTCGGTGAGGATCCGCACGATGTCCTGCTGGTCGAGGTGGTGCAGCGTGACGATGATCGGCAAGCGGCCGACGAACTCGGGGATGAAGCCGAACTTCAGCAGGTCCTGCGGCTGCAGGTGCTTCAGCGTCTCGGTCACCGCCTTGCGCTCGACGCGGTTGGAGGGAGCGCCGAAACCGATCGCGCGGCGGCCGATGCGCTGCTCCACGACCTTCTCGAGGCCGTCGAACGCGCCGCCGCAGATGAAGAGGATGTTCGTGGTGTTGATCTGGATGAAGTCCTGGTGCGGGTGCTTGCGACCGCCCTGCGGCGGAACGTTGGCGACCGTGCCCTCGAGGATCTTCAGCAGCGCCTGCTGGACGCCCTCACCGCTGACGTCGCGCGTGATCGACGGGTTGTCCGACTTGCGTGCGATCTTGTCGATCTCGTCGATGTAGATGATTCCGCGCTCGGCGCGGCTGATGTCGAAGTCGGCGGCCTGGATCAGCCGAAGCAGGATGTTCTCGACGTCCTCGCCGACGTACCCGGCCTCGGTGAGGCTGGTGGCGTCCGCGATCGCGAACGGCACGTCGAGGATCTTCGCCAGCGTCTGCGCGAGGTACGTCTTGCCGCAGCCTGTCGGCCCGACGAGCAGGACGTTCGACTTCGACAGCTCGACGTCGCCGACGGACTTCGAGGCCGAGATGCGCTTGTAGTGGTTGTAGACCTGCACCGATAGGACCTTCTTCGCGCGGTCCTGCCCGATCACGTACTGGTCGAGCGCGGCGCAGATCGTCTTCGGGTTCGGGATGAAGCCGGTCTTCTGCTTCTTCTGGCCGGCCGAACGGTTGTCGTCCTCGAGGACCTCCTGGCAGAGGTCGATGCACTGGTCGCAGATGAAGACGCCGGGGCCCGCGACGAGCTTGCGAACCTGGTCCTGGCCCTTGCCGCAGAACGAGCAGCGAGTGTATCGGCGTCGGTCTTCGCGTTCGTTCATCGGTACCTCGGTCTAGGGGTTTCCATGTCCATCAACTCGACGCCGGCGCCGGGGGATTATGGCCCCACAGAATCTCATTCGCAACGCTTATGCACTCGCTGCAGATGAACACTCCCGAGCCCGCTATCAGCCGCACTCCATGCTCGCCCTGGCCCTTGCCGCAGAAGGAGCACTTCGGCTTGTGCCGCTGGACCGCTCCGTCCTTGCTCCTGCGACGAAAGATCATGACGCGGACGCTCCGACCTTCTCCTTCTCCCTCTCCTTCTCGCCGGGCTTCGGCGGGGTGAGGATGATGTCGTCGATCAGGCCGTATTCCTTGGCGGCCTCGGAGGTCAGGAAGTAGTCGCGCTCGGTGTCCTGCGTGACCTTCTCCATCTTCTGGCCCGTGTGCCGCGAGAGGATCTGGTTCAGCTGCTCGCGCGTGCGCAGGATCTCCTTGGCGTGGATCTGGATGTCCGTCGCCTGGCCCTGCATGCCGCCCCACGGCTGGTGGATGAGGATGTTCGCGTGCGGGAGCGCGTAGCGCTGTCCCGCCGCGCCGCCCGCGAGAAGCACCGCGGCCATGGAGTACGCCATGCCGATGCAGATCGTCGAGACCGGCGGCCGGATGTACTGCATCGTGTCGTAGATCGCGAGGCCGGCGGTCACATTGCCGCCAGGGCTGTTGATGTATAGCGCGATCTCCTTCTCGGGGTCCTCGGACTGGAGGAAGAGAAGCTGCGCGACGACGAGGTTCGCCACCTGGTCGTCGATCGGCGTGCCGATGAAGACGATGCGGTCCTTGAGCAGCCTCGAGTAGATGTCGAACGCCCTCTCACCGCGGCCGGTGTTCTCGACGACCATCGGCACGAGGTAGCTCTCGATCCGCTCGATCTCTGGCACGAGGTTCATTCTAGACATGGCCTCTCGCATTTCCGTCAAGTGGGCTGGGTCACGCCGGATTCGGCCAGGTGGTCGAGCACGCGGATCCGCCGCAGGCGGGAGTGAAAGAACCGGTGCGCGGACGGGCTGCGCTTCAGCTCGGCGACGTTGCCGGCCAGGTCGGGGTCCTTGGCCGCCTGCTCCTCGAGGAACGCGTCGACCTCCTCCTCGCTCGGCTCGACGCCCTCGCGCCTCGCGTACTCGTCCAGGACGAGGTCGACCTTCAGCCGCTGCTCCGCGTCGGGCCGCTCGTCCTGCGCCCACTGCGGCACCGTCTTGCCGAGGTATTCGAGGTAGCGGTCCAGGCGCAGACCCTGCCGCGCCAGGCTGCGCTCCATCGACTCGAGCTGGGACGCGAGCTCGCGCTCGACGAGCGCGTCCGGGATCTCGACCTCCGACGAGTCGACGAGCGCCTTGACGAGAGCCTGCTCGCGGGCCATCCGCGACATCGCCTTGGCCGCCTCCTCGAGGTCCGCTCGCACCGCGGCGGTGTAGTCGGCGACGTTTTCCTGCTTGCCGTCCGAAAGCTGCTTGGCAAGCGCGTCGTCGAGCGGCGGGAGGACCTTCTCCTTCACGCCCCGCAGCGTCACCCGGATCGTCGCCTCCTTGTCGCGAAGCTTCGGCTCCGAGTAGTCCTCGGGGAACTTCACGCTCGCCTCGCGCGACTCGTCGACGAACGTGCCGGGCAGCACCGCGAGCAGCTCGGGCAGGAGCACGCCTTCCTTCAGCTCGGCCTCCATCGCCTTGCGGCTCTCGGACTCGACGTTCTCACCGTCCGCCTCGACCTCGACGTCGAGCACCACGACGTCGCCCGTGCGCGCCTCGCGCTCGACCGGGGTGATCTCCGCCAGCGGCTCGCGGAGGTCGTCGAGTCGCCGCTCGAGCATCTCGTCGGTGACCTGAACGTCCTGGTCCGGGGTGAAGATCGCGCCCGCGGTCGAACCGAGCTTGACCGACGGCATGACCGTCACCGTGGCCTTGAGCTTCCCGGGCTGGCCGCGGTCCAGCTCGACGACCTCCACGTCCGGGTTGTCGATGGGGTCGAGCTCCTTCTCGCGCAGCGCCTGCTGCACGACCTCGGGCACCAGCGTCTCTACGACCTCGGAGCGGAGCGCGTCGGGTCCCACCCGCGCCTCGATCAGCTGGCGCGGCGCGCGGCCCGGCCGGAAGCCTTCGACCTTCGAGCGCGAGACGAGCCGGTTGAGCACCCGCTCGTAGGTCGCGTCGACGCG